>DSTFC04002__coassemble_515_pt1 | contig 144336 bp, 141 predicted proteins | sample DSTFC04002__metabat2_high_PE_043 | metagenome-assembled genome bin DSTFC04002 | reverse complement strand
ACATCCGGCTTCCTTCAGATTCCACCTCACGATGGACACCCTTGCCTTCGGCTATATCCTTCCCGCTACCGGGTGGATTTGGGACTTACACCCTTAAGAAACGTGCGCCGCCAGGCGCACCAAAACGGCAGCCGGCGCGTCAGGATCTTTCATCCTGCGCCGGCTGCCTGTGACTTCTGCCAAGGGATTCCTTACAGATCAATCATATTAATCTCCACATCGCCCTTCTTGCCGCCTTTCCCGCCTCTGGCGGGCTGCTTTTCCTGGGAAGAGGGCGCCTGGGTTTTGTCCGGGTTCCCGCCTCTCTCCGGCTGCCCTGCAGGTTTCTCATAATGAGGCATCTTTTTGGGCTTCTTCTGGGATTTCTGGGGCTGCGCATCCGGTCCCGGTTCAGAAGCGCCGGTGGCTTTGGCTGCCTTCGGATCATAGAAGGACTGTATCTGTCCATCCGCGGCGCCCCGGCTGCCGGCGGAATATCCTCCCGGCATTCCCTGGCCTCCCTCCGGTCCGTCAAAGAAATCATCGTCCTTCCGGTTCTTCTTTGCCTTCTTTTTCGTCTTCTGCTCTTTTCTGTCCGGCTCGCTGTAGCCGTAGCTGCGGTAATCGTTCAGCTCCGCCTTCATGTCCTTTTTCTTCAGCAGCAGATTGATCACCACAAACAGCAGGATCACGCTGAGGCCGATCAGCACATACATAATCATGGTCAGGCGGCTCATATTGTCACGGTACCGGGTGATTTCATCCTTCAGGTCCGTAATGGTGTTCTCCGCCTCCTGGAGAGAGTTCCGGTCCACCCGCACATACTGGGGATCCTCGGTCTCTACCTCTGTCTCCGTCTCAGGCTCTGTTTCCGTCTCGGTCTGCGGCTCCGTAGCTGCTTCCGTAACTTCCTCGCCCGCTGCCGCGGCGCCGTCCGCTGTCACATGCAGTTCATATGTAAAGGGACTTCCATTTCCCGCCTGCACCGTAATGGTCACATAGCCGGTTCCGTCTTCATTCAGTACCGTTCCCGAAATATCGGTGATCGTGGCGCTGGCGCTGGAAGGAACGGGATCCAGCTGCAGTTCTGTGGTTCCTGCCGGCACGCTCACCTCATAGGACCAGGTATCGTAGGAAAATTCCGGCGTTACCACCGCCCCCTCTGTCAGAATCCCCAGGGAGGACAGAGAGTTGTCGTCTTCCGAGGCCATGGCGCTGATGCTGCTCAGCGCCAGCACAGCCGCAGCCAGCACCAAACATACTTTGATTTTCTTTACCAAATGCTTCATGATCGTTCTCTTTTCCTTTCTTCTATGCCTCATCTATTGCTTTTCCGATATCATTTCTGCAGTACTTATTGTCAAAGTCAACCCACTTCACAGCCTCATAGGCGTTGGCTCTGGCTTCTTTCAGCGTCTTTCCTTTGGCTGTCACGCCCAGCACCCGGCCGCCGTTGGTCACAATCTTTCCGTCCTTAAACGCGGTGCCCGCATGGAATACAAAGCAGTCGTCTCTGCCCTGAAACTTCTCCAGCCCCCGTATTTCCAGGCCCTTCTCGTATTTCACCGGGTAGCCGGCAGACGCCAGCACCACGCACACGCAGGCATTATCCTCAAACTGCAGGTCAATCCGGTCCAGAGTTCCGTCAATGCAGGCCTCAAACACATCCACAATATCGTTCTTCATCCTGGGAAGAACCACCTGGGCTTCCGGATCCCCGAATCGGGCATTGTACTCCAGCACTCTGGGCCCCTCCGGCGTCAGCATCAGTCCGAAGAAAATAATTCCCTTGAAAGGTCTTCCCTCCGCGGCCATGGCATCCACCGTGGGCTGGAAGATATGCTTTTCGCAGAACGCCTCCACCTCTTCTGTATAAAACGGGCTGGGAGAAAAAGTTCCCATGCCGCCGGTATTCAGTCCCGTATCGCCGTCTCCGGCCCGCTTGTGGTCCTGGGCGGACGTCATGCACCGGATGGTTTTTCCGTCCACAAAGGACAGCACGGATACTTCCCGTCCGGTCATAAACTCCTCAATGACCATCCGGTTTCCGGCAGCGCCAAACTGCCGATCTTCCATGATGGTCCTGACTCCGGCTTTCGCCTCCTCCAGATTCTGGCAGATCAGCACGCCCTTTCCCAGCGCCAGGCCGTCCGCCTTCAGCACAATGGGAAATTTCGCCTCTGTCTCCAGATACTGCAGAGCGGCCTTGGGATCGTCAAAGTTTTCGTAGGCAGCGGTGGGAATCCCGTACTTTTTCATCAGATCCTTGGAAAATGCCTTGGACCCTTCCAGGATGGCCGCATTTTTCCGGGGACCGAAAACCCGAAGTCCTCTGGCCTCAAACACATCCACAATACCGCCCACCAGGGGATCGTCCATCCCCACCACTGTCAGGCCGATCTCATTTTCTTCCGCAAAGTCTGCCAGTTTCTCAAATTCCATGGCGCCGATGGCCACGCACTCCGCATACTGGGAAATTCCCGCGTTGCCCGGAGCGCAGTAAAGCTTCTCCACCCGGGGGCTCTGGGCGATTTTCCATGCCAGGGCATGTTCTCTTCCGCCGCTTCCCACAATCAAAACTTTCATCTTCCGACCTCCTTACAGGATACCTCCTGTTTTCCGTCCTTTTATCTGATCACTGTTCTTCCGTCCCGCACTTCAACCCTGCCGTTGGCGATCAGGTCGATGGCCCGGGGCAAAATCTTCCACTCCGCCTCCTGCATAACCCGAAGCTGCAGGCTTGCCGGCGTATCCTCCGGCTGTACCTCCACCGCTTTCTGCAGGATAATCGGGCCCGTATCCGTCCCTTTATCCACAAAATGAACCGTGGCGCCTGTAATTTTCACGCCCCGCCGCAGGGCTTCCTCATGCACCTTCAGCCCGTAGTAGCCGGTGCCGCAGAAAGAGGGGATCAGGGAGGGATGGATGTTGATGATGCGGTTCTTAAACGCATCCACCATCTTCTCCGGGATCACCACCAGGCACCCGGCCAGTACCACCAGATCCACCTGCCTCTCCAGCAGCGTTTCCAGCAGTTCCTCTTCAAACTGTTCCCGGCTGTTGTAGTCCCGGGGCGAAATGCACCTGGCGGGAATGCCGCTTCTGGTAGCTCGCTCCAGGGCAAAGGCGTTCTTATTGTTGCTGATCACAAGTTCAATTTTCGCGTTGGTTATGACTCCGTTTTCAATGGCGTCTATAATGGCCTGGAGGTTTGTGCCTCCGCCGGACACCAGCACCGCCAGCTTCAGCATAAGGTCACTCCCTTTTCTCCCGCCTCAATATGGCCGATCACCCAGGAGGTCTCTCCTGCCGCCTCAATAGCGGCCCGGGCCTTGGAAACATCCTTCTCATCCACCGCCACGACCATGCCGATGCCCATGTTGAAGGTATTATACATCATCTGCTCGGCAATGTCGCCCTCTTTCTGGAGCATGCCGAAAATGGCGGGAACCGGATAGCTGTCTTTCCGGATCACGGCGCGCACGCCTTCCGGCAGCATTCTGGGCACATTTTCATAAAATCCGCCGCCGGTGATATGGCTGCAGCCTTTCACACGCACGCCTGCCGCCTTCACGGACGCCAGCGCTTTCACATAAATCTTTGTGGGCGCCAGAAGGGCCTCTCCCAGAGTGGTTCCCAGCTCTTCCCGGTAGGTCTCCAGCGTTTCCCTGTCCATGGAGAATACCTTTCTCACCAGGGAAAATCCGTTGCTGTGAGCGCCGGATGAAGCGATGCCCAGAAGTACGTCTCCCGTCTTCAGATCCTCTCCCGTAATCATCTCACTGCGGTCGCAGACGCCCACCGCAAATCCGGCCAGGTCATATTCATCCTCCGCCATCAGGCCGGGATGCTCCGCCGTCTCACCGCCGATAAGGGCGGCGCCGGACTGCACGCATCCTTCCGCCACTCCGCCGACAATGGCCGCAATCTTCTCCGGATAATTTTTTCCGCAGGCAATATAGTCCAGGAAAAACAGAGGCTCGCCTCCCGCGCAGGCAATGTCGTTGACGCACATGGCCACCGCGTCGATTCCGATGGTGTCATGCTTGTCCAAAATCATGGCCAGCTTCACTTTAGTGCCGCACCCGTCTGTTCCGGACAGCAGCACCGGGTCCTTCATTTCTTTAATCTTTGCCAGGGAAAAGGCTCCGGAGAATCCTCCCAGGCCTCCCAGCACTTCCTCCCGCATGGTTCTCTTCACATGCTCCTTCATCAGTTCCACTGACCGGTAGCCGGCTTCAATGTCCACGCCCGCTTTCTTATAATCCATAGCTTCCTCCCGTTTTTCTGCCTGTGTCATGGTTTACTTTCCGTAGTTTTTATATCCCACATTCTGGAGCTTCTCATCTTTTTCCTTCACCTGCTGCTCCATCTCCCGGGAATAATCCTTCAGTTTCTCCAGCAGCTTCGGATCGGATACCGCCAGAATCTTGGCCGCCAGAATCCCGGCGTTGGCCCCTCCGTTAATGGCAACGGTGGCCACCGGAATACCGGTGGGCATCTGTACAATAGAGTACAGGGAATCCCGGCCTCCCAGGGAAGTGGTGTGCATGGGAATGCCGATCACCGGCATGGGGAAAATCGCCGCGCACATGCCGGGCAGATGGGCTGCCATCCCCGCTCCCGCGATAATAACCTTGATATCTCTCTCCTCCGCGCTTTTGGCATACTCAAAGAAAACATCCGGTTCCCGGTGGGCGGAAATGATTTTCATCTCATACTCAATTCCGAATTTCTCCAGTATATCCGCCGCTTTGCTCATTACAGGCATATCTGAATCACTGCCCATTACAATACCAACTTTTGCCATGATCCTGCTCCTTCCTGTCTCTGTTCTTTTCCGCCGGGCCTTATTCCGCAAGGCAGCCCGGTCCGTCAGTCTTTAATTCTACTAATTCGCCTCTGGTATGTCAAGTTTATTCCCCAATTTTGCTCGGTTTCCGCCGTTATCATCCGTTTTCCAGGGCCCGGTTCAGTTCCTCCGTTCCCGCCAGCACAAACCGGCCGTCCCGGATGATCTCCTTTCTAAAACCGTTCTCTCCCAGCACCTCCAGAAGCCCCAGCTCCTCGTAGGGAATGGTAATATCCGTATGGCAGCCGAAATAGGCTTTTTCCGGATCCTCTTTCCGCAGAATGGACACCTCGTTGTCCCGGGCCACAATCTCCTTTCCGTCGGGATTGTACACCGGATTATCCTCGTCCCAGCTGTAGCAGGTATCCCCCACCGCAAAATGGGGGCCTGTCTTTTCCGCGATCAGAATCGGCAGCATTCTCTCAATGCCGTATTTCCTGGCCATCACGTAAGCGGAGGTATTGGTGCCGATGGCAAATTCTCCCAGCGGCAGGGAATCATGGTGGAACAGCACCGTCTCCCGCACATAATTTCTGCTCTCCTGAGGATCTTTGAAATTGGCGCACCCGTAATCCCGGATCATGCCGTCCTCAAATTTTATCTCCAGATCCAGATACTCCAGCTCGTTCAGGAACACCCGGGAAACGTGCAGCACGCCCTCCGTCCCCTTCAGTCTGGGAGAGGTAAAGACTTCTCCCACCGGAATATTGACATCCGCCACGCAGTTTTCAAACAGGGTCTCCCGTTTGGGATTATCCAGCCGGCGCAGCGCCACGGTCAGATCCGTGCGGTTGCCGTCCTTTCCCAGGATCCGCACCCGGTCCCCCTGGTCCAGCGTGTCAATAAGAGCCTGCTGAATAGCCTGCCACCGCCGGTTATCCAGGGTGTTAATCTTAACTGTATCCCTGAAAATCTCCTCAAACCGGTCTCCGATCTGGGGCACCGGGAAGGCGATAATGGTAAAGCTTCGCTCTTTTCCTATAATATACTGATTGGTAAGCTGGGTTGCCTGGTGGTTCATCTTCACCATCAGCTGCTGCTGTCTGGGAGACAGACGAAGGCTTTCCTCCCGGCTCTCCGGCAGAAAGGGCGTTTCTCCGAACACCTCAATCACCGCCGGCCCCGCGTATCCGCCTGCCAGGGTCTTGAAGGTCTCATAGGCGCTGCGCATCACTCCCAGACGGCGCTCCACAAATTTTTTATCCAGATACAGGGCGGCGTCCTCCCTGTGGTCATACTCAAACTGCCGGTTGGGCACGGCGCCTGTGAATCCGATCCGGTTGGTTCCCCGGCGGTTCACCGTGCTGAGGGCGTACCGGTAAATCACCGGCCGCAGCCCCATCTTCCTGAAGTTTTCAATGGCGGCCCGCACCATCCGCTCAAATCCCAGATTGTAGCGGATGTCCACGGTCATCTTTTTGGACAGGTCCTTTCCCGCCTGCTCAAATCCCCGGCGGTACCCTTCCGTGTAGGTATCCGCCATAGCCTGGATCTCTTCCTGGGGAAGGGAGTTCAGGAAGCGGGCGGTCCGCAGTTCATTCTCCGTCACATACTCGCCGTACCGGTAAAGATAGCGCAGATCCTCCAGATCCGAATCCAGGATGATCCTTACGGCGAAGTCTCTGGCCGGGTCTACGCTTCGGCGTATCCGCTCCGTCACAAACACATCGCAGTAATCGCTGACAAACCAGTAGAGAAGCTGCCGGATCTCTCTGGGTTCGGGAAGGGGCGTCTGCTCAAAACAGTTGTATACCTCAATAAACAGCTCCAGATACACCACGATCTCTTCCAGCATATCCGGGCAGGAGGCTTCCTCAAACACATAGCCTGCCAGCCCCCGCAGCTCCGCATACAGAAAACACAGCAGCTTTCCGAAAGGCTCTCCCAGTTTTCTTTCCGCCAGAACGGGGTTTCCATAGCTTTCCCCATAGTTTTCCGGCAGAATATCCTCATAAATCCTCCGGTTCCACTCCTGCCACTGTTCCAGGGTCAGCTCATCCCCTCCGCCGGAGCGCAGAAGTTCCCTTACCTGTCCCATCAGCAGCAGAAAACCGGCGGTTTCTCTGAAATATTCCCCGTAGGGCGCCGGCACCGCCTGTTCTTTTTCGATCTGGCCGATCCGCTCCATAGCCAGCCCGTACCGTTCTTCCATCACATCGGTTCCATATTGCTCCATCTAAATCACCTTCATTTCTTTTTCTGTCATTCTTCCGCCATATCTTTCTGAATATTCGTCCCCAGATTTTTCTCTATCAGTCCTCTGGCGTATTCCCACAGAGCCGGGGATCCTTCCGCTGTCCTGGCGTTTCTTCCCATAATCTGGGATTCTCTGACCTGATGCTCCCGCCAGGCAAGGCCCCCTGTGGCGTCATTCAGCATAATGGGCTGTATCTTATCCAGCGTATTGGCAAATCTGGCTTCCGGCGTTTCCATGGCTTCAAATTCTTCCCAGAGATTTCGCAGGTATTCTGCCTGATCTTCCGGCAGGATATGAAAAATCCGCTCCGCCGCCTTCACTTCCCGCTGCCGTTTGCTCTTGTTTCCTTCCGTGTCATAGGCATAGGTATCACCGGCATCTATCTCCACCATATCGTGGATCAGCACCATCACCATGGTTTTCGCCACGTCTATCTTTTCGGCCGCATACTCGCTTAAAAGGGCGCACATCAGGGCCAGATGCCAGGAATGCTCCGCATCTGTCTCCTTTCTGTCCGCCCCGCCGATATAACTCTGCCTGACAATCTGTTTCAGCTTGTCCGCTTCCAGAATAAATTTCATCTGCTGCTCTAATCTGTCCATCATTTCTCCTAAATCCCGGCCAGTCCCAGGCAGAAAATCAGAAACCACACCGCCACCATAAATCCGCACAGCAGCGTCCCCAGCTTACTGAAAAAATAGGACCTGCTGGGCTGATGAAAGCTTTCCAGGCCGGTCACCAGTCCGTAAAAAGCCGCGGCAAAGGCGGTAAAGCCCACAGAACCGCTCCATTCTCCCGCGCCGCCCGCAAGCGCGGCGCAGATTCCCGCCAGAAGCAGAAAAATCAACAGGGATACTCCGCCCAGAACGGCAGCCAGTATCCCTTTTCCGGAATGCGCGGTCTCTTCGTATACATAGGCTCTGTATCTGTCTTTCTTTCTAGCCATAGTATTTTCTCCTTAAATGGTTGCAGGCGGAAAATATGCCGTATCCCAGCACTCCGCCCAGAGTGTTCAGTATAATATCATCCACGTCAAAGCTGCCCACCCGGGTGAGCAGCTGCGTCACTTCAATCATGCCGCTGAGTTCAAAACTCAGAAGCAGAATCTTCCAGAAGCTGCGCAGATTCCTCTTGAGTACCGGCAGTATCGCCCCGAAGGGGAGGAATCCGATCACATTTCCCGCCAGGTTGGTCACCACCGCGTAGGTTCCCAGAACCTCAGGATAGCACAGGTAGCGCCGGATCTCCCGGAAAGGCACCAGATTGTAATGATATTCTTCCAGTCCCCTGGCTCTCCCGTAGCTCTCCGCGAAAAACAGAAGGTAAATCAGAAGAATCATATAGATAAGAAACAGCACGCCGCCTGCCGTGCGGATGCGTCTCGCCGTTTTCTTCGTCATCAGATCATTACGCCGTTCTTTGCTTTCAGCAGTCTGGCTCCGCTGATAATAGACAGCACGCCCACGGCGAGCCCTACTGCCAGCGCAATAATCCCCAGCGTCAGTCCGGCAGTGCCCGCGCCCTTCATCGCCCGGTAAGCTCTCTCTTTTTCATTCATACGCAATACCTCCGCTTATTTGGCCCCGTACCGTTCATAATATGCGTCAATGGCCTTTTTCATCTCATCATCGATGATCACCCGGCCCTTATACTCCCGGTTATACAGGTGCTCCACCACCTCAGCCATGGTGACAATCGCCGTGGTCTGCAGTCCGTATTTTTCCTCGATCTCTTTCAGGGCACTCTTTGTTCCTGTCCCCCGCTCCATCCGGTCCACGGATACCACCAGCCCCAGGGGCTTCACCTCACCCTGGGCCCTGATAATCGGCAAAGTCTCCTGAATGGAGGTGCCTGCTGTAGTCACGTCCTCAATGATCACCACCCGGTCGCCGTCCTGGATGGGACTTCCCAGCAATATTCCCTTATCGCCGTGGTCCTTTACCTCTTTCCGGTTGGAGCAGTAGCGGATGTCAGTTCCGTACAGCTCGCTGATGGCAATAGTGGCGGCCACCGTCAGAGGAATACCCTTGTAAGCCGGCCCGAAGAGCACATCAAACTCCAGCCCGAACTTGTCGTGAATGGCCCTGGCATAGTATTCTCCCAGTCTGCGAAGCTGAGCTCCCGTTCTGTAAAATCCCGTATTCACAAAGAAAGGCGTTTTCCTGCCGCTTTTGGTTACGAAATCGCCGAATTTCAATACCTGGCAGTCCACCATAAACTCAATAAATTCCTGTTTGTACTGTTCCATATCCGTCAACCTCCGTATCCGCAGGTCTTTGTCCCTGCTTTCTGAATTCTTGCTCTAGCTTTGAAGTTTTTACAATTTTACCATACCGGGCAGAGATTTTCAATTTCTACCGCACAGCCCCGATCAGTTCCCTGATGTCCTGTACGCCCTGTTTTTTCATGTACGTCTCAATGCCTTCTGCCACCTCCAGGGTTGTCATGGGATTGCGGAAGTTGGCGGTTCCCACTGCCACGGCTGTGGCGCCGGCCAGAATAAACTCCAGGGCATCATCGGCGCAGGCAATGCCTCCCATGCCGATAATAGGCAGATCCACCGCCTGGGCCGCCTGGTAAACCATACGCACCGCTATGGGATGGATGGCCGGGCCTGACACGCCTCCGGTTTTATTGGCCAGGGCAAAGGTTCTGCGGTTTACATCGATCTTCATGCCTGTCAGCGTATTAATAAGAGAAATGGCGTCCGCGCCGCCGGCCTGAACCGCCCTGGCCATCTCCCCGATGTCCGTCACATTGGGGCTCAGCTTCATAATCACCGGCTGTCTGGCCCGCTTCTTAACTGCCGCCGTAATTTCCTCGGCTGCCCGGGCATTCTGTCCGAAAGCAATCCCCCCCTCCTTTACGTTGGGGCAGGAAATATTAATCTCCAGCAGGTCCACTGGCTGATCCGCCAGCCGCTCCGCCACCTGGCAGTAGTCCTCCGTGCTCCTGCCGCAGACATTTACAATTACTTTCGTGTCATACTGCTTTAAAAAGGGCAGGTCCCGCTCCAGGAATGTATCAATCCCCGGGTTCTGCAGACCGATGGCATTCATCATGCCGCCCCATGTCTCCGCCACTCTGGGGGTGGGATTTCCGGGCCAGGGCACATTAGCCACCCCTTTGGTCACCACCGCTCCCAGCCTGTTCAGATCCACAAACTCACTGTATTCCATTCCGGAACCGAAGGTACCGGATGCCGTCATCACCGGATTCTTAAACTCTACGCCGGCAATGGTTACTTTCGTACTGATCTCCATGGTTTGTCCTCGCTTCTATATTTCCACTTCTGTAGACAGGAACACCGGCCCTTCCTTGCACACCCGCTTATTATGCACCTTTGAATGATCGTCCACTTCCCTCGATTTGCACACGCAGGCCAGACAGGCTCCGATGCCGCAGGCCATCCTCTCTTCCAGAGAAAGCCAGCATTCTATATTCTGTTCCCGAGCGTAAGTCTTCAGAGCCCGCAGCATGGGGGTAGGTCCGCAGGCAAAAATTACATCCGCCTCCAGGCCGTTTTCCCGAATACAGTCCAGCACATTTCCTTTTGTGCCGGCGCTGCCATCCTCCGTAGCCATATACAGCTTTCCTTCCCGCTGCAGCTCCTTCGTCAGAAACTGCTCGTCCCGAAATCCCAGGACGATCTGCTTCTGCTCCCGACCGCCGGGAAGCGCCTTTGCCAGCTGCACTATGGGCGGAATGCCGATACCGCCGCCAATGAGAAAGGCTTTCTTTCCTTCCCCTATTCTCGCCAAGGGGAAACCGTTCCCCAGCGGGCCTAAAATATCCATCCGATCCCCGGGAACACAGCGGGAAAATTCCTCTGTCCCTGCTCCGGCCACCCGGTACACAATCCGCAGCTTCCCTGTATCCGCCTCCGCTTCACAGATGCTGATGGGTCTGGGAAGCATCCTGCTCTTATCCCGGCTGTATACGGAAATAAACTGCCCCGGCGCCGCGGCGCGGGCAATCCGTTCTGTCTGCAGCCACATGCTGAAGATCCCCGTGCCGATCTGTTCCTGGCTGATGATCTCAGCCTGCTCTCTGTATTTCTCAGGCATATCTGTCTCCCTCTTCTCCTTTTATCTGTTCTCCAGAGCCTGACGGATGTCCGCCGCCATATCCTCCACTGCCGCGCGGCTGGCTTCCGCGAAGTGTTCCGGCCCGAATTTGCCGTACTTTTCCTGTTTGTAAGCCGCGATAATGCCTCTGGAGGAATTTACGATGGCTCCCAGGCCGTCCTCATTGAAGAAATGAACCAGATCTTTTCCCTGGCCTCCCTGAGCGCCGTATCCGGGCACCAGAATATAGGCCTTGGGCATAATCTTTCGCAGCACCTTTCCCTGCTCCGGGTAGGTGGCGCCCACCACAGCGCCCACATAGCTGTAGGAATCGCCCATGCACTCCTCGCCCCAGCGGGCTACCTGCTCTCCCACCAGTTCATAGAGGGGGCGGCCGTCAATCAGCCGGTCCTGAAACTCACCGCTGGAAGGGTTGGAAGTTTTTACCAGAATAAACAGGCCCTTCTTCTCCTGCCGGCACACCTCCATAAACGGCTTCACGCCATCGGAACCCAGGTAGGGGTTTACCGTGGCAAAATCCTCGTCAAACCCCGCGTAAGTCTGAGTCCCCACCTGCACCTTTCCCAGGTGTCCCACCGCATAGGCAGCGGAGGTGGAGCCGATGTCTCCCCGCTTCACATCGCCGATTACCACCAGGTCTTTGGACTTGCAGTAATCCACTGTCTTCTTGAAGGCCTTCACTCCTTCCACGCCAAACTGCTCATACATGGCGATCTGGGGCTTCACCGCCGGAATCAGATCATACACCGCGTCCACAATGGCTTTGTTATACTGCCATACGGCCTCCGCCGCCCCTTCCAGGGTCTCGCCGAATTCCTCAAAGGCTTTTTTCTGAATATGCTCCGGAATATAGTTCAGCATGGGATCCAGCCCCACCACAATGGGAGCTCCTGTTTTCTGAATTTTACTGATTAATTTCTGTATCATAGTATCCTCCGTCCGTTATTTTCCTTTTTCCATACAGTGTCTGCTTAAATATCCCGGCTGTCATCATACACGATTTTCCCGCCGCAGATGGTCATCTTTACCTTTCCCCGCACCTTCCAGCCGTCAAAGGGTGTATTGCGGCCTTTGGAGGCAAAGGAGTTTTTATCAATCACATATTCTTCTTTCGGGTCAATCACCGTCACATCCGCCGCTTTTCCCTCCAGCAGAGTTCCGCAGTCCAGTCCTGCGATCCTGGCGGGCTGATAGCTCATCAGCCTGGCCATTCCCATGGGGGTAATAATCTTTTCCTCCAGCAGCCTGGTAACCGTCAGGGGAACCGCTGTCTCAAGGCCCACAATCCCAAAAGGCGCCCGGGCCATGGACTGGTTCTTCTCCTCCCGGCTGTGGGGAGCGTGGTCTGTGGAAATAGCGTCAATGGTCCCGTCCTGCAGTCCTTCCAGCAGAGCGTCCCGATCCGCCCTGGAGCGAAGAGGCGGGTTCATCTTATAATTGCTGTCATTTCCCGGAATATCCTGGCTGGTCAGAGTAAAATGATGGGGGCACACCTCGCCGCTTACCTTCAGTCCCGCTTTCTTGGCCTGCCGTATCATCTCCACGCTGTCCCTGGTGGAGCAGTGACACAGATGGAGCCTGGCTCCCGTTTCCTTGGCCAGCACAATATCTCTGGCCGCGATCACGTCCTCCACCGCGTTGCTGATCCCCTTCAGTCCCAATTCCTCGGCCTTTTCGTCCTCGTTTACCACGCCGCCGGCCACCATGTTTTTGTCCTCGCAGTGAGCCAGCACCGGAATGTCCAGGCCGGCCGCGATTTCCATGGCCTTCCGGTAAAGCCCCGCGTCCATCACCGACTTTCCGTCCTCGCTGATGGCAGGGGCTCCCGCCCGGACCATCCCTTCAATATCCGCCAGTTCCTTCCCTTCCTGTCCCATAGTAACCGCTCCCACCTGAAGCACATGGATGGGGGCTGTCTGCCTGGCCTTATTTTTTACATAATCCACCCGGTCCGGCGTATCGATCACCGGTTTGGTGTTGGGCATGGCCAGAATCGTGGTAAAACCGCCTCTGGCTGCCGCCTTTGCGCCGGTCTCGATATCCTCCTTGTAGGTAAGTCCCGGGTCCCGCAGATGCACATGCAGATCCACCAGGCCGGGCATCACAAAGCACCCGGCGGCATCAATAACCCGGGCCCCCGGGGCCTCTATGTTTTCCGCTACCTTTTTAATGATTCCGTCCTCAATCAGCACATCACAGATGCCGTCTCTTTCGGCGGCCGGATCCAGGACTCTTCCGTGTTTGATCAATAACATCTCTGGCACTCCTTTGCTTTAGACGCTGCATTTTCAGTCTGTTTTATTCTACCATATCCCCGCTCCCATTGACAAGAGCCGGGCAAAAAGAGCCGTTCCCGGACCGGAAATTTTATGGTATCATAATAGCATCGGTGTGCAGGGGGCAATACGGTCCCCTTGTACACCGATGCTAGCAACCATTATGATAAGGAGGTACCTGAAATGAAAAGCCGGCACGGCATCCTTCTGTTCTTGTTTCTGCTTTGTATCTGCGTTCTGCAGGGAGGCCCGGCCCTGGCGGACCAGCTCGTCCTGCAGGGCATCTATGAAATCGCCGCCCTCCAGGATCCCGGTTTTATTGTGGATGTAAAATCCTGTACATTTTCTGAGGAAGCCAGAGAATCCGGCGCTTCCCTGCAGATGTACCGACCCCTTGAGGTAAACCAGCAGAAATTTTATCTGGATCAGGTGGCGGGCTCCCGCTTTCGCATCAGTTCCCTGGCATCCGGCCTGTTTCTCACCGCGTCGCCGGGGGAAGACCCGGCATCGTCCGAGGGTGAGTCCCTGCTCCAGACAGTCCTTGGCACCATTTCCATGGAGGAGGACGCCTCCGGGGAAAACGGCGAGATACCGGCCTCTCAGATCTGGCTGATCCGGAAAAATCAGGACGGCTCTCTTGCCATCCGGTCCGCGCTGGGCGGCACCCTTACGCTGGAGAACTCCAGGCCCTGTCTGGGCGCGTCCCTTACTCTGCAGCCCTATACCGGCAGCGCCGGTCAGTCCTGGCTTCTTCTGGAAACGGGAATCAGTCCCCAGGCATACGCGGACACCGATCTGATCAATCCCTTTGCCGAGGACGGGCCCTATGAAAACTGCTCTCTGTCCATGTGGTTCGGAAATGAAAAAGAAACGCTTTCCGCCGAGGAGATTGCTTCCTGGATAACGGAAACTGAAGAGCACAGCCTGACAGACCCGTCGGAATCTTTTATCGCCTATGCCCAGTCTCTGGCAGACCGGTACAACACCCAGGGCCATCCCCGGAATTTTCGCACCAGCTACGGCAATACCATCACCCTGTACGAAGGAAATTTCGGATGGGCGCTGGACGTGGAGGCTACCGCCCGGGCGCTTCTTGAAGCTGCCCGCTCCGACAGCTCCTGCTTTGTTCTGCCGGTATGGAGCCAGAAGGGAGCGTCCCTCTCCCGGGGGGATGATATCGGGGACAGCTACATCGAGGTGGACCTGGCGAATCAGAAAGTATGGCTCTATAAAAACGGGAAACAGCTGGTGGAGACCGACTGTGTCTCCGGCACCTACGGTACGGACCGGCAGACCCCCGGCGGCGTCTACAGTATCTTTTATATGCAGTCTCCCGCTGTCCTGCGGGGCGCGGATTATGTGTCGCCGGTGGATTACTGGATGGCCTTTAACGGGAACATCGGCCTCCATGATGCCGACTGGAGAGACTCCTTCGGGGGCGACATCTTTCAGACAAACGGCTCCCACGGCTGCGTCAACCTGCCCATCCCCGCTGCCAAAAAGATTTATGAAAACATTTCCATAGGCTATCCGGTGGTGTGCTACAGCTGAGGGGAAACACCGAAGAAAACCGGGAAAATTATTTTTCCTATTTTCTTTCATTCTGTGCTATACTGATTGAAAATGCCGCCGGTATCCTTCCGGATGCCGTTTCCGGCAAAATTTGCGGAAGGAGATTAGGTATGGAAGAGACAAAAGTAATGGAACCTGCTGCGGAGGACGTCTCCGGAAAAACGGAAGAGACCGCCGGTCAGCCCCAGGAGACTATGGCGGATTACGCCGAAGAGCTGGAGGCGTCTTTTAAGCAGATCAATGAGGGAGATATTCTCACCGGCACCGTGATCGGCGTTACAGAGACCGAGATCACCCTGGATTTCGGGTATTACACGGACGGGGTAATCCGCCTGGAAGATGCCAGCGACGATCCCGCCTTCTCCCTGAAGGACCGGATTGAGGTGGGGCAGACCCTGTCCGCCACTGTGATCCGCCGAGACGACGGAGCGGGACACATCCTGCTTTCCATGAAAGAGGCTGCCGCCCTTATGGCCTGGGACCGTCTGCGGGAGCTGGAAAAGAGTCAGGAAAACATCACGGTAAAAATCACCGGCGTGACCCGGGGCGGCGCCATCGCCTATGTGGAAGGGATCCGGGGCTTTATTCCCGCCTCCAAGCTGTCACTGGGGTATGTGGAGGAGGACGATCTTCCCAACTGGCTGAACAAAACCCTGGAAGTTCGGGTTATCACCGCCGATGAAGGCGAAAAGCGCCTGGTTATGTCCGCCAGGGACATTCTGCGGGAGGCGGCGGACGCCGAGCGGGCCAGAAAGATCTCCAATGTGGAGGTGGGCCTTGTTACCGAGGGCACCGTGGAATCCCTTAAGCCCTACGGCGCTTTCATCGACCTGGGCAACGGCCTTTCCGGTCTGGTGCATGTTTCCCAGATTTCCCAGCAGCGCATCAAACATCCTGCCGCTGTGCTGAAAGAGGGCCAGAAGGTAAAGGTAAAAGTGATTGCCGTAAAAGACGGGAAGCTGAGCCTGAGCATGAAAGCGCTGGAAGATGTGGCCGCCAAGGAAATCGAGGAGGAAACCTTTGAGATGCCGGAAACAGAAGCCGCCACCACTTCTCTGGGCTCTCTGTTCGCGAAACTGAAACTGTAGAGGGACGAAACCACAGAGTTTCTCCTGAAAAGAAAGAAGGGAGGCGCGGTCCGCACGGACCGCGCCTCTCCTGTATAAACCTTTTTTCTGCCAAATCCGGATTATTTCTCCTGTACTTCCAGGATCCCCATCGGACATGCCTTGGCGCAGATGCCGCAGGCAATACATTTTGTGGTAACCGGTGAGGAGGGAACCTTCACCATGACATGCATGGGACAGACCTCCACGCACTCGCCGCAGCCGTTGCACAGCTTCTTGTTGATCATGTACACGCCCTTGGCGTTCTGGGTGATAGCGCCCTGCTTACAGGTTCTGGCGCATTTTCCGCACTGGATACAGGTGTTGGGCTTGGGCTCCCCGTCTTTTCCCTGCACAATCTGAATGCAGGATTTATCCGGGTCAAACTCTTTGTAAAAAGCCATGGAGCAGGCCTCCACACAGGCCAGGCAGGCCATGCAGGCTTTTTTATCCGTTACAACCAGTTTTTTCATCTTTTTATCCTCCGTTCATCTTAAAATCAGGAATGCCTCCGCATTCTCCCTGCAGGCATATCCACGCCTGACTGATGGCTTCATTATAACATTCAGGAAAGTTACCGTCAATGAAGGCATTTCCATCTTTCTGTTTTCTTTTCCATACAAATGATGGATCCTTTACTCAAACCGTCTTTTCCCCAGTCCTTTTCTGACTTACATTTTACCTGCATTTTATCTTTCTCTTATCGTATTTTTACCTGGCAGCGGTATGATAGCCCTAAAACAACACACCTGTTTTCATTCGGCATATAAAGGGGAAAATTTATGAAAATCAGAAAAAAGATCTTACCGCTGCTTTTGCTGCTTGTCACCGCTCTGCTGGCCGCCTGCGGCCCAAACAGCCGGCCGGCTGAAACCGGGGAAGCTTCCGCTTCCGGGAAGGACGCTGTCCTGGGCAGCAGCCGTGAGGTTCTGCGCATTGTCTCGGGATCGGAAAATTCACAGCTGGAACCTCTTCTGCAGGAATTTGCGAATCAGGAACATATACAGATTGAAATGACTTACAAAGGCTCGTTAGACATTATGAGGCTTCTGGGAGATGAGGAAATCCCCTATGACGCCGTATGGCCTGCCAGCAGCCTGTGGATTTCTACCGGAGATACAAAACATCGGATCAAACATGCAAAGTCCGTCTCCGTCACCCCGGTAGTCTTTGGCATCCGGCAGAGCCTGGCCGAAGAGCTGGGTTTTACAGACCGGGAGGTTTCCGTTGATGATCTGCTGCAGGCTATTCAAAGCGGAAAGCTGCGTTTCTGCATGACCAGCGCCACTCAGTCAAACTCCGGCGCCAGCGCCTATATCGGCTTCCTTTATGCCCTGTCAGGCAATCCGGAGGTCATTACTTCGGAAGATCTGGCCGATGATCAGCTGCGGACCGATATGCGAAATCTTCTCTCCGGCGTGGATCGTTCTTCCGGCAGTTCCGACTGGCTGAAAGACATGTTTGTAGCCGGGGACTATGACGCCATGGTCAACTATGAATGTCTGATCATCCAGGCCAATCAGGAGCTGGAAGAACAGGGAAAGGAAACCCTGTACGCAGTCTATCCCTACGACGGACTTTCCCTGGCAGATTCCCCCCTGGGATGGGTGGATAACGGGGATGAAAAGCAGGAAGAACTGTTTCTGAAGCTGCAGGAATATCTTTTGTCAGAGGATATTCAGAATCAGATACAGCGCACGGGACGGCGCACCGGTTATACGGGTATCTCGGAAGAAAACCGGGATGTATTTCGAAAAGACTGGGGCCTGCAGCCGGACCGGGTTCTCTCTCCCATCCGTATGCCTGCCGCTGATGTGCTCTTTGAATGTCTGGATCTGTACCAGACCGACTTTAAAAAGCCTTCTCTGAACGTGTACTGCCTGGATTATTCCGGCAGCATGAGCGGCGAGGGAAATGAACAGCTGGTAGCCGCCATGGAACAGCTTCTGATTCAGGAAAATGCCAGGAAAAATTTTCTGCAGGCCTCCTCTGAGGAAATTAACATCCTGATCCCCTTTGATGACCGGGTGCTGGCTTTCTACACAGCCAAGGGCAGCGGACAGGAGCTGGAGAAGCTGTACGACACCATAAAACAGCTGAGAACCGGGGGCGGCACCGATATGTACGCCGCGGCGGAGCGGGGTCTGAAAATGCTGGAGCAGTATGATCTGTCCCAGTACACACCCGCCATTATCATTCTCTCTGACGGCGTATCCTCCGGTTCTTTTTCAGACTTCGAGGAAGCTTATCAGGAACTGGGGCAGGAAGTGCCGATATTCTCCATCATGTTCGGAGATGCGGACGAAACCCAGCTGGAGGAACTGGCTGCCTGCACCAACGCCCGGGTTTTTGACGGACGGGAAAATCTGACAGAAGCATTTCGAAGTGTAAAGGGGTACAACTGATGAAAGAAAAAATCCGTATGCTTTTTGCCGCCGCTGCGGCGTCCTGCCTGTTTCTGCTGCTGTTTCTGAAGCTGAAATGGAATCTGATTTTCTGTATCATTCTGAGCGTGGGCATCTATTTCGGCCTGTATTTCCTGCTGAAGCCCCGCCGGAAGATGGCAGGCATTGATCTGGAGACCCTGCCGGAAGGAGAAGAAATCGAAGCCCTTATGGGGGAAGCCAGAGCTGATCTGGAACAGATACGAAAAGCCGCCGCGGCCATTGAAAATGCTTCCTGCCGCTCTCAGGCTGAAAGCCTGTACGGCACGGGAAAAGGTATCCTTGCCTATCTGGAAGAAAATCCGAAAAAAATCCGGCAGGCCAGGCGCTTTTTTATCTATTATCTGGATACGGCAGCCAGTATTCTGTCCCGCTATGTGGAATTTCAGAAAACCGGGCTGCAATCCGAAGAAGTATCCCGGATTCTGAGCAAGTCTGAGGATGCTCTTCCCGTACTGAATGATGCTTTCGAGACTCAGTTTACAAGGCTGATGCAGGGGGAACTGATGGACGCTGAGGTGGATATTGAGATGCTGAATAACGCTTTGCATATGGAGGGAAAGCCATGAAAACAAAATTGACGGGACTGGCCATACTGATTCTGGTCATCATAGCCGCTGTGGTCTATGTATTTTTTTCCAGGAAAAATCAGACAGCGGAAATCTCCGGCTATCTGGGCGGAGAAAAAATCGGTCTGCTGGAGGATGAGGAGGTTCAGGATATTCTGAAGGGCCGGTATCATCTTGTCATAGATTATTCCAAGGCCGGTTCCCTGGATATGATCACCGCCGATTTTACAGACAGGGATTATCTTTTCCCCTCCAATCAGACAGCCCTGGAGCTGTATGAAGAGATCCACGGAGATCCGGTGCAGAGCCAGATCATTTTCAATACCCCCATCGTCCTCTACACCCGCAGCGCCGTGGCAAAAGCCCTTGCGGAACAGGGGATTGTCAGAGAGGAACAGGGTATTTACTACGTGGACATGACCAGCCTGACTGAAGAGATTGAGGCAGGAAGCAGCTGGTCCGATCTGGGTCTGCCCCAGCTCTACGGCCATGTATCCGTGGGCACCACCGATCCCACTAAATCCAACTCCGGCAATATGTTTGCCGCCCTGCTGGCCAACACGCTCTGCCAGGCTGTGGCGGATGAGCAAAACATCGGGAACATCCTTCCCCGGCTCCAGAACATTTTCCGGAACCTGGGCTACATGGAAAGTTCCTCCGCAGACCTGTTTGATCAGTTTCTGAAAACCGGTATGGGAGCAAAGCCTCTGATTGCCGGCTATGAAAGCCAGATACTGGAATTTGCCGCAGAAAACCCGGAAACCTGGGAACAGATCTCCGGCGACATTGTTATGCTCTATCCCACTCCCACTCTGTGGTCCTCCCACGTCTACATCGCTCTTAACGAGGCAGGAACCGCCGGCATCAACGCTCTGCTGGATGAGGACATTCAGCGGCTGGCCTGGGAGAAACACGGTTTCCGCACCGGGGTCTACGATGTTCCCGCCGACACGGAGAGGTTCGGCGTATCCGGCCTGGCTCCGGAAATCACCCAGATTTCCCCCATGCCGGATGCGGCTACCATGGAACGGATTATTCAGGCATTGTCCTGAACCGGATTTTTCTCCTCCAGATACAAAAGTATCCCGCCGCAAATCGCCCGGGCCGCTGCCTGCTGATACTCCTCCGTCTGAATTTTGGCCGCCTCCTCCGGGCTGGATAAAAAAGAGCACTCCACCAGGACTGCGGTTCCGGGAGAGTGCTTTAATATATAATATTCATCATTGGCCTTTATCTGCCGGGGGCTGGCAACCTGAAGCGCCTCGTTCATCTGCTCCTGTATCGCTTCCGCCAGCTTTTTTCCCTCCCGGGAATCCCGGTAATAAAAAACCTGGGGGCCCTGTACGGAAGGATCCTGATAGCTGTTCTGGTGGATGCTTACCGTCACCAGCGGTTCCAGCTCCTCTATCATCTGACACCGGCGCTTTAAATCCTGGGCCTTCTTGTTGGCCGCGTCCTCCTCATAAAGCCCTGCGTCTGTCTGCCTGGTCAGCACCGCCTCATACCCCTCTTCTTCCAGCAGCCGCTGCAGCTTCTGGGCTATCTCCAGATTGATGCCCTTCTCCTCCAGGCCGTCCACGCCGATCATGCCGGGATCACGGCCTCCGTGCCCCGGATCCACCAGGATGATTCCCCGCGAAGCTGTCTCCTGCGGTTCTTCCGTCCGGGCCGCCTCAGTCCCGCTCCCTTTGGTATCCTGCCGGGTCCGGAGCCGGTCTTTTGTAATCCTCAGCCCCAGGCCCGGCAGCAGATAGGCCAGCGCCAGCAGCAAAATTACCATGCCGATTTTAATCCTGTCATGCAGGCGGTTGTTATCCCTCATGTCCGTCCTTTTCCTCTCAGGCCGGTTTCTCTTTTAATGTATGCCGGCCCGGGGGAAGGCAGAACTCTTTACTTTTTTCTTCTCTTTTCCAGAGTCTCCCTGCCAAATGCGGCTTCCAGGATCCGCTCCGTGGCGTGCCCGTCACAGGCGCTCATGAATTTATTTCTGAAATCAATCACCCGCTGCCTGTCAAACCGTTCCCGGGCGTGAAGAATATAATCTGTCATCTCCTCATTGGTCCGGCATATGGGACCGGGGGTCAGCTCCTCATAAGGATAGTAGAAACCTCTCCAGTCAAAATATTCCTCCAGATCATAGGCATAAAACAGCATAGGCCGCTCAAAAAGGGAATACTCAAAGATCAGGGATGAGTAGTCGGAAATGCAGAAATCGCTGACGCAGAGCAGATCCTCAATGGACATGCTGTTTGTGGCGTCATAGGCAAAGATGCCCTCCAGGTCTTCCGGGATTTCCGGCAGGTTGTGTATAAAGGGATGGTGCTTTGTTACCACCACATAACCGTCTCCCAGGTCCCTGTAAAACGTCCGCAGGTCAAAGCCTTCCGGCGCTCTGGCGGAAACCACCCGGCCTCTGAAGGTGGGGGCATACAGAATCACCTTTTTCCCCCGGGCCGCCGGGAACTGTTCATACAAATGCTCATAGGCCTTCCGGATCGTATCCTCTCTGAAGAACAGATCCGTCCGGCTGATGCCCAGAGGCTGAACGATCTCTTCCTGTCCCTGCAGGCTCATGGCTTCCGCGTAAGCCCAGACTATCTCCGGACTGCTTACCGTTACGCAGGAAAGATTCCGGTAAGTGGGATGCCGCTCCTGCTGCTGCCGGTTCAGGCCGAAAATCAGATCCGCCGTGCTCATGCCGAATTTCTTAAAAGCGCCGCAGGCATGCCACAGCTGAAACACCTTTGTCTCCGGCCGCTTGTCAATGCAGCTGATGGATTCTGACGCGTCATTCAGGAAAATGCAGCCTGCCGTGGCCGCGTCCTCCAGCATCCGTTTCCGCCTGGCAATGTTTTCTTCCTTTGAGACAACCGTATTTCCCAGAAAGTGGACATGAATATCAAAATCATAGTGATTTTTCAGTTCGTCATAAATCACCTGAAAACTGTTGCTGATTTCTCCGAACCGTTCCTCCACAAACAGGACTTTTCCTTCATCTACCGGCTCGTTTTTACGAGCGTCATATACCGCCGGCAGCGTTTGAAACAGCAGTTTGTCCTTCGCCTTCCGGTTCCTGTATTTCCTGATTTTTTTCATGGGCGGGATTTTGCAGAATTTCCACCAAAGAGGACGCAGAGGCGTCTTCTTTAAAAGATCTTTTATCTTGCTCACTCTTCCGTTCCTTCCTGTCGCCGCCCTCTCCTGCTCTCATTTCAGCAGCTGTATGATCCGCTCTGTGGCATGGCCGTCACAGGCGCTCATAAATTTCCGGCGGAAATCCGACACTCTTTTTTTCTCAAAACTTTCCGGGAGTCCCTGTATACAGCGTATCACCTCCGCCGTATCAGAAACCACCGGCCCCGGCGCCATCTCCCGGTAGGGATAATAAAAACCTCTCCAGTCAAAATACTCCTCCAGGTCATGGGCCAGAAAAATCATGGGACGCTCAAACAGGGAATATTCAAATACCAGGGATGAATAATCGGAAATGCACACATCGCTCACTGCCAGCAGCTCCTCGATAGACAGAAATTCTGTCACATCCCTGGCAAAGTCCCGGCAGTTCTCCGGCACTTTGGGGCGCTGCTTTACAAAAGGATGGTGTTTGCACAGCAATACATATTCCGGCGCCAGCGCCTGACGCAGCGCGGAAAAATCCAGAACCTGCGGCGATACCGCGTCCGCTACCCGTCCCCGGAAGGTGGGGGCATACAGAAGCACCTTTTTCCCCTTCGCTTCCGGAACTTGTTCATACAGCTTTCTGCGGGCGCCGTCTAAAAATTCCTGTCGGTAAAATAGATCCGTCCGGCTGATGCCCACAGGCAGAATCTTCTCCCGCTCCCGCTCCATATGAAAGGCTTCCGCGTAAGCCCACACTACTTCCGGGCTGCTCACCGTCACGATGGAAAAATTCCGATGAAGGGGAAAACGCTCCAGATCTTTTCTGTCCGCCCCGAACTTTTTATCCGTCACGCTGTACCCGAACTTCTTAAAAGCGCCGCAGGCATGCCAGGTCTGAATCACCTTTGTCTGGGGCCGCAGAGGCAGAGAGCTGAAAAAATAAGAGGAATCGCTGATAAAAACCACCGCTGCGTCCGCCAGAACCGGTATGGCCTGCAGGCACAGCCGCCTCACCTTTTTCCTCTTCTCCATTCCTTCCCGGACACAGCAAAGAGTCAGTTCCCAGTCTCCCTGCCGCTCCAGTTCTTGCCACAGCAGGCGGAAATTATCGGACAGCTCCGATTCCCTGACCTCCAGAAATACCGCTTTCTTTTTTTGCAGCGGCTGTCGCCGGATACAGCGGCGGTATCTGGCCGGATACAGCCATTTTAAAGTCCAGGTTTTATAAAGATTTCTTGCCGCCCTGCGGGCAGCACGAAGAAATATTCCCATTTTGCATCCTTTTCTGTTCCTGTTGGTCTATCTTAATACACAAATGTGATCGAAAAAAGGCTATCCCGTTATATATCCTGCAATCCTTCGGGTCGCCTGTCCGTCGCACCCGCTCATATACGCCTCCAAAAACTGCTCTCTCTTTGCCCGCAGCAGTCTGCTGTCATTTTCCGGCATATCCGGGCAGTCCTGTCCGTCCTGTCCGGCAGGACATTTTACCGTCCGGTATTCCTGCATGACGGCATCTGCAAGGGCCTCCTCTGCTTTTACCTGATACCCGGGGATCGCTCCATAGTTCAGATAAAACCCTCTCTTTTTCTCATATTCCTCCAGATCCGGGGCATACAGAACCAAAGGCTTGTCAAACAGCAGGTACTCAAAAATCAGAGAGGAATAATCGGCAATCAACACATCCACAACGGGGAACAGCCGCTCCGTAGGCATTTTGCAGTCCGTCTCTTTGTAGGCTTCGTGCATATGGGGATGCACCCGGCTGAGCACCAGCCACTTCTCTCCCAGTCTCTCCTGAAGCGCTTTCAGATCCAGCGCCGGCAGAGTAGGCGCTCCCGGATTTCCCCGGAAGGTGGGGGCCCACAGCACCACCCGTTTTCCCGCGGCCTGGGGGTAGAGCCGGTAAAATTCCTTTCTGCAGCTTTCCCGCCAGTTCTCCTGAAAATAGAGGTCGGTCCTGCTGACTCCCAGCGGCCGCACCTGTTTTTCTGTCAGCCGCATGGCGGAGGCAAAAGGCTTTACGCACCGGGGCGCGCTGACCGTCACCAGGGTGGTGTTTCGAAATACATTCCCATGGTACTGCCTGGGAATGTCGTCTGTCGTATCATAGCCGAACTTTTTTAACGCCCCGCAGGCGTGCCACAGCTGCACTACCTTTGTTTCTTTCCGTTTCCGGCAGGAAGCCGCCGGAAGAAAATTGTCGCAGATCACCACACAGCCGGCCCGGGCATACAGCTTCATAAACCCGAACATGTGACGCATCACCGCCCCGGCAGAAGCCTTCTGGTAATCCAGGTACATCTCCCGGATCTCAAGCCCGCCTTTTGCCTGCAGCGCTTCATAAAGCAGCCGCATATTTTCCGGCCGGCTGTTGTGGTGGGCGTCCGCAAATATAACCAGTTCCGGCTGCACAGGCCCCCGGCAGTTCAGCCGGTAGCAGACAGGCAGCACACAGTTCTGGGCAAACATTTTGATATACTGTTTCAGCATTCGATTCATGGTTCTCCTGCCTTTCCCTCCCATTTTCAGGATTTCCGGAACACCAGAAATTTACTCAGCACATAATTGGCCACCAGCACGATCACCTGCACCAGCAGCTTGGCGATCTTGTCATTGATCCCTGCCAGGGTCACCAGCAGAAACATGCAGCCCATATCCATCAGCAGCGTAGCCACTCTGGCCCCGTAAAACGCCGCCGCCTCTCCCAGCCTGTTCTGATTTTTGCTCTCAAACACATAGCTGCGGTTGGTAAAATAGGCAAAGGTCACCGCCGCGATCCAGGAAATCACATTGGCAGCCTGCAGCTGCAGGGGACTGTCCGGATCCAGAATCGTATATACACACAGATAGTAGGAGGCCAGACTCACCACCGTGGTCAGCACTCCTACGATCAGATAGCGGATGATCTCTTTATATTTTTGATACAGTTCTCTCATCAGCTTTTCTCCTGCGCTTTCTCCGGCGTTCTCCCGGAAAGCGTTTCTCCCTGGATTTTCCGGGAAATAATGTAGCGGGGCCGGCCCTTCACTTCCTCATAGATACGGGAAATATAGTACCCGATAATTCCCAGGCTGATCATAATCACGCTTCCGATAAACAGCAGCAGCAGAATCACAGTGGTAAAGCCTTCCACCGCATGGCCGCTGAAGTATTTTACCAGAGTCTGGATCCCCAGCACAACCGCCATGAGAAATACCACCGCGCCTGCTCCGGTTACCATCTGCATGGGGGCAGAAGAATACCCCACAATATTGGTGAGGGCGTATCGGATCAGGGAGCGGGTGGACCACTTGGACTCTCCTGCCTCCCGCTCCTGGACGTCAAATTCCACTGTCGTGGAGCGGAACCCGATCCAGGAGGACATGGCCCGGAAGAAAGCGTTTCTCTCCGGCATCTCCAGCAGAGAATCCACCGCCCGGCGGTCCATCAGTTTAAAATCCGAAGCCCTGGACATGTCTATCTTTGTAGCCGAGGACATGATCTTATAGAACAGGCCGGCGCTGGCCCGGTGGATGGCGCTCTCCTTCCCTCTGGTGCGCTTTACGCCCTCCACCACCTCATAGCCCTCCTGCCACAGGCGGTACATCTGCACCAGGGTCTGGGGCGGATGCTGCAGGTCGCAGTCCATCACCGCCGCGCAGTCTCCCTCCGCATTGGCCAGGCCTGCGAAAATCGCCGCCTCCTTGCCGAAATTTCTTGAAAAATGGATGCCTGTTACGTGTGAATCCCTGCGGGCCGCCTCCGTAATCAGGCTCCAGGTCTGATCTCTGGAACCGTCGTCCACAAAAATCAGCTGATATTCGATTTTTTCTTTTTCCAGTATTTCCTTTAATGTCTCTGCCGCTTTCAGCAGCATGGCTTCCTCATTGTACGCCGGAAGCACTACCGATAATTTTGCCATGTATTCTCCTGACTTTCATCACGTCTTTTCTCTATCCACAGCATCATTCTACTACAGTCAGGGAACCTGCACAAGTGCCGGATGAAAATCTAGGTAATCCCCGGACACCAGCATATAGGGAATGCCGTGGAAATTTCCCCGGATGCTGTCCCCGAACCGCTGTTTTCCGTGGCAGTGGGAATAGACCACAGCCGAAACCTGATATTCCTCCGCCATCCTGGTGAAAGGAGAATTCTCCTCCAGAATATTGGTGGGCGGGTAATGAAGGAACATGATAAATTTCCGGTATCCCGCCCCTTTCGCCTGTTCAAAGGAGATCCGCAGGCGCTCCATCTCCCTGTCCACCAGTTTCTTCGCCTGCCATTCCCGCTCTTCATCCCAGCCGATTACCCGGCCCCAACTATCCAGATAAAAGGGCCCCTCAAAGGTAAACCCCTTGGTGCCCACCAGGGCGTAATCCTCATAGACGGCAAAGTTATTCTGCAGAAAAAACAGCCTGCCCTGATACTCTTCATTCAGACGGCCGGTTTTCTTTGCGTCCCAGAACATATCATGGTTCCCCCGGAGCAGAATCTTGCGCCCCGGCAGTCTCTCAATAAAGGCCAGGTCTTCCCGGCACTCCTCCAGCCTTCTTCCCCAGGAATGGTCCCCGGTAAGCACCAGGGTGTCCTCCGGCTTTACAACCCGGTTTACATATTTTTCAATTTTCCGCTCATGATTTTTCCAGACTTTCCCGAACACTTCCATGGATTTGTCCGCCTGAAAACTCAGGTGCAGATCCCCCAGTGCGTACAGTGCCATGTCAAACCGCCTCCTTAATCTGCCCTCTATCCTAACAGCAAACGGAGGGAAAGGCAATCCCCTGTGAAAACGGAGAAAGGAAGAGGGGAAACTGTAAATACAGACATGCAAAAACCCGGCCTGCGCACAGGCCGGGCTGTTTTTACAGAATTTTTTTAATCTTAAAAATCGCAATACAGACCCCAATGACAATCAGACTCAGTACAATCACGCCGGGATAGCCGGACTCCAGTTCCGGCATATTCCGGAAATTCATGCCATACCATCCGGTAATCAGCGTTAAGGGGAAAAAAATAGTGGAAATCAGGGTCAGAAACTGCATGTTGCTGTTTTGCCTGGCATCAATCTGGGCCTGATAGGCATCCTTCACCTGCTGGGCGTACTCCAGCAGATGGGAAGCCTTATTCCGCAGCCGATCCGCCCGGTCCGCTATGGTGCCGAAATACTTCAGCTGCTTCTTGGGAAAATAGCCGTTTTCATTTTCCTCCAGGGCCTTCCCCACATCGGAGATCTCATCGTAATAGCCCCGCAGGGTGAGAAGCTCCCGCCGGATCATCTGGATCTGGGCGTAGGTCTCCTCATAATTTTCCTTGTGCACGTCCTCTTCCAGCCGCATCAGCCTCTTCTCGAACTGGGTCAGAAACTCAAAATCCCGGTTCATAAATTCCGCCATGAAATTATAGAAAAATTTTTCCTTTGTAGCAAACTGATCATTTTTTCTTCTGCCGATCCGGTTAAGCAGGCGCCTGGAAAAATCGTCGTCATCCACCAGCACCAGCTTATCCTTTGTAATGAAAAACATGATCCGGTATCGGCTTCCCAGCACATCCAGCAGCTTTGGAATACAGAAGGTTCCCGCAATACATTCCTGCTGCGCCTCCACTTTGCAGAAGCCAATGGTATGAAGCTGCGTATCCCCCTCGTATACAATCCCGTTTTCCTTCAGCACTTCCTCTACATGAGCGGAATCCGTCAAAATCGGAGCAAACATTTTTTTCTCTTTTTCCTGTCCTGCCGCCCTGCTTTCTTCACTTATCATGATCCGCCGCTTCCTTTGTTCTGTCCTTCCTGCTGTTTCTTTTTTCAGTTCTTCGTCTGACATAAAAATCCGGTTTTATTTTAGAGCGGCCGGGTTTTTTTCGCTATCGCTTCCATGTAAAAAAAACATAAAATATATGTAAAACAGGCAGGGCAATACTGGAAATTTCCAAATTGCCCTGCCTGTCTGCACTAAGGCTCCAGCCACTCCCGGTTCTCATACCCCGGATCCCGGTATGCGGTTTCCGGCACTTCATCCAGGTAAACCCCCCTCTGCCTTCGCCGGTATATATCCTTGCAGTGGTTAATCAGGATTCTGGTCATCCAGGTTCTGAAAAACCGCTTTTCCCGCAGCTGCCCCAGCTTTTCCCAGCAGGTCAGAATCGTGTCTGATATGGCATCCGCCGCGTCGTCCTCGCTGGAAAGCATGGCTCTGGCCGCTTTATACAGGTTGGTCATCTGGCTTTCCATCAGTTCCACAAAAGCATCCGTATCGCCGCTCTGGGCTCGCTCAACCAATTCTTCCATATCCATCGCCTGTTCTCCTTTCTACTCTTTGCCTATTAGACGGAGAGAAGGTGAAAAATGTGCCAGAATTTTTCAATACTCCGCTCATATTTTCTTCATTTATAAAGCGGTTTGCTATCAGGGGCAGGGAGTACCTGCGTACCCTGGGTAAGTACTATATCATAGATATCGGGCTTAGAAACTTCTTGCTGGGTTTCCGTAATCGGGACAGAGGCCACGCCATTGAAAATGTAGTCTGCTTTGAGCTGCTCCGCCGGAGCTATGATGTGGCTATCGGAAAGATCATGCTATCCCTGGAGCCGGGGCTGGACGCTTCCTATGATGGCATCAAGTCCCTGAACCTTGCGACTGGCTTCTGGACGGCTGATCGCCAGCAAAAACAAGCATTATATTTAAGGTAAAGCCGAAAATCAGGCATAAATTTTGAAAGGTAAGGCGTTTGTACCTTACCCCTCAATCGGCTGCCCGGCTTTGCGTTTTTCGCAGGATTTTGTCCATGGCCTTGCCTTTCGCCAGCTCATCCACCAGCTTGTCCAGGTAGCGGATTTCCTGCATGAGGGGTTCCTCGATCTCCTCCACCCGCACGCCGCAGACCGTTCCCCGAATCAGCTTCCTGTCAGAGTTTAACGCAGGGGCCTGTCTGAAGAAATCTCCGTAACAGATCCCCGAGTCAACCGCTCTTTTAATCTCCTCCGTCCCATAGCCTGTCAGCCAGGCAATGATCTGGTCTACTTCCTCTCTGGTTCTTCCTTTTCTTTCCGCCTTGCCTACCAGCAAGGGATATATTTTTCCAAAACTCATCTGATATACTTTTTCCGCATCCATTTTCTACTCCTTTAAACCGGCGGCTTTTTCTCCCGGTTCTTCCCCTTTTTCCCGCTGTCTGCTTACATGCAGCAGAAATCTTTTATGGTACTTCAGATCCGCATACTCGCCGATCTGCTTCATATAGATCAGATCATAGGCGCCTCCGATTACCCCGGCAATGGGAATGCCCTGGAGAAATTTCATATACAGAAGTTCCCCGGACAGCATCCGGCTGGCACTCTCGATCTGCTCCTTCAGCTTCCAGTCCGGAGGAAGTTCTTCTTCCTGTATGTACGCCTCGATCTTTTTATCCACCGCCTCCAGATGTTCTCCGTAGGACACCGCCCCCTCGATGAGCAGAAGGACGAAATATTTTTCCTTTTCGGTCCGGTAATCAAATCCGTAGTGCAGAGCCGTCTCATACACGCACTTTAAAATCATGCCGGTAAAAAGCGGGATATCCGGAAGCCCGATTCCGAAAATCCCCATGCCGATGCCGGAAATTCCGGAAAGGGCAAGGTTTACTCCCTCCGCTTTTTTTGCCTTCTTTGAAAATACCCGCAGGGATTTCCGGCTGCCGTAAACCTGATCCGCATACAGGTCCACCTGGTATTCTTTCTGCATTTTATCCCGGTTGTAAGTCTTTTCCAGCACTTTCGTACCCTTCTCAAAAATAAGAGAAAATGCCTTTCCAAAAGCCTTATCCAGCATTCCCTGAAGTTTTTCCGGCACCTTTTGTGCCAGAAACCGGTTCAGGGCTGTCTCTTTCTTTTTCTGCCGCCGCTCCAGCAGGTTCTGCTCCCGCCTGCACAGAGCGTCCCATTCCTTCTGAAAAGGAGTTCTGTTTTGTCTCTTTACCATACTCACAGGCATCCGCCCTCCCTTTTTAAACTGTCCCGCCTATCTCCAGTATTTCTGCCAGGCTTTCTGCACCACGGTCTGTATCTCTTCCCGAAATTTCTTTGGAGATAGGATATCACATTCATCCAGATGCTCCAAGACCCAGGAACGCACGGCTGAAGGAACAGCCAAAATTTTTACTGAAATTTCCGTTCCCTCTTTTTTCATCACTTCCGCATCCGCGCCAAATGCTTCCTCCAGTTTCTGCCACAGCTCTTCCCGGCAGCTTATGGTATATACTTCTCTGTGTTCTCCATGTTCCAGGATATACCGTCTGGCATATTCACCCGGATTAAAACTCCCGAAAATCATATCCACGCCCCGTTCCAGAGGCTCAATGTCCTTTATCAGATCAATCCGAAAATGTTCCAGCCCTTCCGCTTCTTCTCTTTTTGCCAGGATATAATAATTCCCCTCTGCCCAGATAGTTGCATAGGGGCTGAACACAGCAGGGCTGTCCGTTCTTTCCTTTAACCCGTGGTCAAAGCTGAATTCCATCAGTTTTGCCTTTACTTTGCAGCCCTGGTTAATCGCTACATTTAAAGCGTCAATATTGTAAAACAGCTGCTTGTTCCATGTCTTTTTTCCGGATTTTACAAATACTGTCTTTTGCAGCATCCTGCCCTGAAAAATACTCTGGGTTCCGATCAGTTTTTTTATCATAGCTTTCCCGGTCTCTTCTTTGATCATGTCGGAACCGGCCACAGCGTCGCAGAGAAGGCGGATCTCCGGCAGTTCAAATTCCCGTTCCGCCAGATAGTATCCTTCTCTGTTTTCCCGGTATCCTTCTATCTCGATTCCCATACTGCGAAGCGCCTCTATATTTCGGTAGACAGCCCGTCTCTCCATATCCACATCGTAAATCAGCTTCAGCTTTTCCCTGATTTTTTCCGCCGGCAAAATATGATTTTCATCCGTATAGGTTTTTAAAATTTCATATACGCAAAGTATGGTTGCCTTCTGTGTAATCAATCCCCATCACCTCAGCCATTTTTTTCATTATACCTGTTTCGCACCGTTTGCGCAATTTCCTGCTGTACTATTTTTGGTACAGCGCCGGGAATATGTTTGGCAATGGCTTTATGCTATATTTTCCCTATCCAATCAAAAGAAAGGAGAGGAACCCTTATGAATATTCCTCCTATTGAAAACGCTTTTGCCCATATCTGCTCCGCCTGCGAAAAAAAGCTGGCGCAGCTTTATCCCACCGGTATTCCGGCCGCCGTTCAAAAGCGGTGCAGCCAGGAACTTGCCTTCCTGGAGAAATCTGAATATACAGATGATTTTGAAATTTTCCGGCTTCTGTCAGATGAAGCCCGAAAATGTGCCGTTCCTTTTTATGTATCAGGAACGGTTTCCGGCTCATTCCTGTACTATCTTCTGGGGTATCACTGTTTTAATCCCCTTCCGGCTCACTATTACTGTCCGGAATGCGGCTATTATGAGGAAGCGCCTTACCGTCTGTTCGGAATCGATCTGCCGGAAAAAACCTGCCCCGGATGCGGCAAAACAATTCTGGCGGACGGCTTTAATCTCTCTCCGGAAAGTGTCTGGGGAAATGACGGGAAAAAAATACTTTCCTTTGAATACCGGGTCAGTTCAGAATTTCTGCCCTTTGCCAGGCGGATGCTGACTAAACTGTATCCTTCCAATTCCGTGGTTCCCTGGGGGATGTTTCAGATGGATCCTGGCGCATCGCCAATTCCAGGCGAAAACAATTTCATTGGCGTAGGGCTGACCGGATATGCCATACTGCCTTCCAAGCATACGCTGGAAGACTATCCGGATCTGACTTCCTGCCTGGAAAACGGGGATCCCTGCGTGACAGGCGGCGGCTGGGAACTGCGCAGCCATTTTCTGAAACCGGTGTATCTGATTCCTCTGAAACATGCGGAACTTCTTCTCCGGCTGCAGCGGGCTACCGGTATCTATATAGCTGAAATTTCCCTTGCCAAATTAAAAAATATTGAATGGAATCAGATTTATCATACCTCTTTGCTTGATCAGGCGACAGGCACCCTTTTCCACGAGGCAAAGCCCCGGACTTACCGGGAAATGGCCGCTCTCCTGGCCTGCAGCCGCAACAGCTACACCTGGATCAAACCGAAAGATAAGATGGATTATTTCCAGTACCAGAAGATGACCTCTTCCCCCGCTTTTCAGAAATATCCCTGCTTTACCCGGGATGATTTCTTTGAATGTTTGCTGGAAGAGGGCGCAGAACGGACTTTTGCCTTTGAAGTATCCGAACGCATCCGAAAAGGACAGGCAAATCCGCAAAATTTGATGTATGATAAATTTAAAGCCCTTCCCATTCCGGAAGAGCTGAAAGAAGTGGCGGAAAATTATCAATATCTTTTTCCCCGTTCCCACTGTATCTGGATTCTTCTGCAGTATGCCCACCTGGCCTATTATGCCCGGGCCGACCGCAGAGCCTTTGCAAAAATCGCTTTAAACAGAGGAAAAACCGACCGGTATTTTTATTATTCTTACTAACAGTGTCCTAAAAGTAACGAAACCCGATGCGATAGTCATCCTCCATCGGATCAAACAGGCTTTCATACTCTTCTTCGGTAAGCACATTCTGCAGCTGTTTCTGGCTCTCCTCCGGCACTACGGCATGGACGCAGTCCAGAAAGCAGAGCCGAGGGAACAATACACACCACCAATTTTGTCCTTCCGCCTTTCCCAGCAGCAGCCGCAGGGCCGTATACGGTCCTGCGGGAAAGGTGCAGTTTCCATACGTTTTCCTGGGGAACAGGCTCTCCCCCAGCTGCGCCCGGGCTTCATAATCCATTCCGTTTTCCTTTACGATCCGGTCAGACAGGCTCTGAATCTGAGGCAGCAGCTCCCCGATTTTCTTTTCCATCAAAGCCAGATCCCCCATTTCCTCTTCCGTCAGTTCTCCTTCCAGCCACTCCAGGACGCCGTCCCGCACCTGCAGCTTCACCGCCTGATCCTCCGGACTGTCACTGTTGGCAAGAACATGAAACCGCAGAACCTCTCGGCTGATTCCCTGCTGCAGCCTGGCGGCTTCCGCCTGCCGCATAAAACCGCTAAGCAGCCAGGCCAAAAACAGAATCGCTGCAAAGCAGCCTGCCTTAAGCAGGAAAAACAGCCTGACCTTCCCTTTTTCTTCCAACGTTTTTTCTGTCACTTTTTCTGTTTCCAAGATGCCTGCCCTCCTGCTGGTTGTTGTTGTTATGGAGAGTATAGGCAGAAACAGCCAAAGATATACAAAAAAAGGGAAGCATCAGCTTTCCAGCCAGTTATAGATGCTTCCCAGTTCTCCTGCTAAATTTTCTGTCATTGCCCTGCGTACCCGATCGGGCGAATCATATTTCCCCAGAGCCCACATCAGCTTTGTCACCGCCGCCTCCGAGGTCATGCTGCCGGTTTCGATCACGCCATGGCTTAACACTCGGCGTCCTACTTCATAGACTGAAAAATCACTGCCCTCATACAGGCACTGGCTTCCTACCGCTACCATCATACCGCCTTCCACCGCCCGACCGATGGCATCCGCCAGATTTCGCCGGACAGAGGGAATGCCGCCAATGCCAAACCCTTCCACGTATACGCCCCGTATTCCCATTTTCTCAAGACAGGAAAAAATATCAGGGGAGATGCCCGGAAAAATTTTGAGCAGAAATACGTCTTTGCAAAAATGGTTTTCCAGCCGACAGCAGCCTTTGCTCTCCCGTTTCACAAACGGATTCCAGACCAGTCCCCCGCTGTCAATCCGGGCCGCGCAGGGATAATTGATGCTGGCAAAGGCATCATAGCTTCTGGTCCGGATTTTGCTGGCTCTGGTCCCCAGAATAATTTTCCTGTTAAATGCCACATAAACGCCGGCACAGCCGCTGGCAGCCATATGCAGGGCCGCCCGGCAGTTTTCCGTGGCATCGGCAATAGGGTCCTCAATGGGAACCTGACTTCCAGTCAGTACCACCGGTATCTCAATGCCGGGGAGGGCAAAGGACAGGGCGCTGGCTGTGTAAGCCAGGGTATCGGTGCCGTGTATCACCACGATGCCGTCAAAAGCTTCTCTCCGCCGGTAAATGCGTTCCGCCAGAATCTCCCATTCCTCCGGCTGCATATTGGAACTGTCAAGCATAAACAGTTCCTCCTCCTCCACCGTGCACCCTTCTGCCAGACCGGCAATCCAGTTTAGAATATCGTTGCCGTGCAGTCTGGGGGACAGCCCTCCATCGCTCCGGGAGGATGCCAGGGTGCCCCCTGTGCTGATCATTAGAATTTTTTTCATAATGGTTTTGCTTATTTCTTGTTCAGATCCGCCGCATTGTGGGCCGAGAAATAATTCCAGTCTCTCTCGTCCAGCTTTTTAATGGTATCCGCCACACATTTTACCAGAGCTTCCGTCATTTTCTGTCCCTTCTCCGGCGTGGCCTTTGTGGCATCTCCTGTCTGGGCCGTATCCGTAATCTCAGCAAAATCCCATTTAATATCCACATAGGGAGGCAGATTTTCCGGCACTACGCAGGTTGCCAGCTCCGGCTCGCAGTACTGGGGGAACAGATAGTAGGCAATGGAGGTCTCTCCCTCGCCAGCGTGGCCCTGTCCTCCCCACACCTCAAAGGTGCCCTGGGGAAGCAATTCGCCGGCGGTCACCCACCAGGCCGGCAGGGCGGCAATCCGGGCGTCCGGATATACCTCCTTCAGCTTTCTGGAGGCAATCTCGATGGGCGCGATATTTCCGTCATGGCCATTCATCAGGAAAATGTGGTTGATTCCGTTTCTGAGAACGCTCTCGCAAATATCATAAATCACCTGCACCACCGTATCATACCGCAGCGTCAGGGTAAAGGGAAAGGTATCATAATGCCCGCTGTACCCGACTGTAACCGGGGGGAGGACCAGCAGGCCCTCCACCTCATCCGCCACTTTTTTGCTCAGTTCATAGGACACAATGGTATCGCATCCTTCCGCGATATGCTGTCCGTGGGCTTCACAGGAACCAATGGCCAGGATGGCCTTGTCGTAGTTCCTTTCTTTTACCTGATGGGCCGTCAGTTTTAACAATTCATGGTTTGCCATGCTCTTTTCCCTCCTGTCCGTTCTGATTATTCTTCTGTGATAAACTGGAACTGACCGTCAACCAGTTCCAGAATGGAAGCTGTCTTATCCGGCTTATGGCTGTCCGCTGTATAAGAGATGGTGCCTGTTACGCCTTTAAAATCCTTGGTAGACTCAATGGCATCCCGGATCGCCGCCGTATCTGTAGGATCCTCCACCTTCTCCAGTGCTTTGCCGATCAGGTCCATGGCGTCATAGCCCAGAGCGGCAAATGCGTTTTCCGGCGCAGTGCCGTAGGCCTCAGTATAAGCTTTTACAAAATTCTGTACGTTCTCCGCCTCATTGGTATAGGAGCAGTGAGTGGAAATATAGACATCATAGGCCTGATCTCCCGCTACCTCTGCCACCAGGGGCGTATCAAATCCGTCGCCGGAAACGATGGGAAGGGTTACCCCTTTATCCCGGAACTGGAGAACCAGAGGACCTGCGTCATTTGGCACGCTGGAGAAGAACAGGAATTCGCTGCCCCCGTCATCGTTCAGGAACCGGTCGATCTGAGCGGAGAAATCCGGATCCCCGTTCATGTAGTTGTCGCTTCCCACAATCTCTCCTCCCAGTTCTGTAAAGCGCTCCTCAAAGCAGGAGGCCAGGGTCTTGGTAAACTCCATGGACTGATCTACCATCATATAGCATTTTGTCCCGATTTCCGCATAGGCATACTCTGCGGCAGCATAGGCGCAGGTATCGTCGCCGAAGGGAACCATAAAGGCATAGTCGCCGATCTGCTCGCACAGATCCGGAAGGGTTGCGCCGGTGATGACAAAGGGAACCTGTCTCTCCTGGGCGATGGCTCCCGCCGCCAGCGCATAGTTGGAATCGGAGAAACCGCTGACTACCACACAGCCGTCCACATCAATCATTTTTTTCGCGTTGTTGGCGCAGGTGGCCTGATCTGTTTTTCCGTCATAGGAAATCACTTCTATCTGACGGCCGTTGATGCCTCCGGCCGCATTGATCTCATCTGCCCGCAGCTTAAATCCCTGATAGGAGGGTGTATCAATAGAGGCCTGTCCCCCGGTAAGGTTAAACAGGGCTCCTATTTTGATGGTTTCCTCTTCCGCCATGGCAGTCATGCTGGATGCCAGAACCGCCGCCGTCAAAACTGCTCCAAACAATTTCTTTCTCATACTTGTTTCCTCCTCATTTTTTTATTTATATGAACTTTGCAGAACATATCTCATTTACGCTTCTGTTTTTCCCTTTCCGATTCTCGCCAGCTTTGCCCTGGTCGCAGCGGCCAGATCCCGGTAGGTCTGGGCCTGAAACAGGCCTGTATAGGTTCTTTTTGAGAAAATACTTTCCATAATAATCTCACTGTAGCCCAAAATTCCCTGGCGCCTGAAAATAATCAGCAGGATCAGCAGCACCGCCAGAATCAGATTTGAGGCTCCGTAAAGTTCCGGCAGCTGAACGCCGCCGATCACCAGCCCCGTCTCCAGGGGAGCCAGGATCTCCGGAAGGAAGGTCATCACCAGCGCTCCCACAATGCCGCCGCTGAGGGAAAACATGCCGCCGATAATGGACATTTCCACAATCTCAAAGCTGTCCGTGAAGTAGAAGAACTGGCCGGAAATCACGCTCTGAAGATGGCCCCACAGCGCTCCTCCGATACCGGCCGCAAAGGCGCTGAGGCAAAATATGGATATTTTCTTTGTCACCAGCCGCACCCCCAGGGTCTGAGCCGCCACATCATCATCCCGCATGGCGATCAGGCCTCTGCCGTAAGAGGAACACCGGATCAGACGATACATGATATACAGCAAAAGCAGGGCTGTCACAAATACCGTAACGATATTGGAGTAGGACGGAAGGCCGGTAATGCCTCTGGCACCGTTGGTAAACTGGTCCTCATTGTCCAGAAAGGCCCGGACAATGACAATCAGCCCCAGCGTCGCCACTGACAGATAGTGGTTTTTCAGGCGCAGCACCGGAAATCCGATGAGCAGAGCCAGCAGCGCAGCCGCCGCTCCGGCGCACAGCAGCGCCAGCGGAAAAGGCAGGGTAAAGGTCTGAAACCAGGCGGGAAGGCCGGCCATTCTGCCCTTCTGGGATTCCGAGATGGTCAGGAGAGCGGATGTGTAAGCTCCTACCGCCATAAAGGCCGCATGGCCCATGGAGAACATGCCGGAAAATCCGTTTACCAGATTTAAGCTTACCGCCAGAATCGTGTTGATCCCAAACAGGCAGATCAGATCCGAGTAATAATGCCCCCGGTTCATGGCACAGATTATCAGTATAAGCAGCGGTATCAGCACAAAACAGACAAACCGAACCGCCGGGTTATCTCTGTATCTCATCAGCTTCTGCCTCCTTCCGAACTGCCGAGAATCCCGTTAGGCTTCACCAGAAGAACCACAATCAGCAGCAAGAAAATAAACGCGTCCCGGTAAGGGGTAATATCTGTGGGCATCAGGCCCGCAAACAGCATTTCCGCAATACCGATTATGAAGCCTCCCAGCACTGCCCCGTTAAGGCTTCCGATGCCTCCCAGCACCGCCGCGCAGAAGGCCTTCAGCCCCGGCACAAAGCCCATAAGGGGCTCTATGGTTTTGTACTCCCCCGCCAGCATCAGGCCGGTGAGGCCCGCAAGGCCGGAGCCGATCACAAACGCTGCCGCCACAACCGTATTGATTTTGATTCCCATAAGCTGGGAAGCCGCCAGATTATCGGAACAGGCCCGCATGGCCATTCCGATTTTGGTCTTCTTCAGCATCAGGGTCAGCGCAATCAAAATTATCACAATCGAAATAAAGGTCAGAATATTCATCACGGAAAGGGTGATGGAACCCAGCCGGTAAGTCTGCGTCAGAAAATCCGGAAGGTGGAAAGCCCTTTTCTGGGGCGAGAAGATCATGCTGATCAGATTCTGGAGAAATACCGATACCGCCAGGGAGGCGATCAGGGTCGTCTCCTCTCCCGATCCTCTTAGAGGCCGGTACACCAGTTTCTCCATGGTCATGCCGAAAATAATGGACATGCCGCACCCCACCAGGATAACCAGCCAGATCGGTATCCCGGAAAATCCCATCAAAACCAGCATGGTATAGACCCCTACTGTCATAAGATCCCCGTGGGCAAAATTGATCAGTTTCAAAATCCCGTACACCATGGAATAGCCGATGGCTACCACCGCGTAAATGCTTCCCAGTTTGATGCCATTCACAAACTGGCTCAGTATGTAATCAAAACTCACCGTCAGTCACCTCCCAGATAAGCCTGCTTAATAGCCGGATCCCGCATCAGCTCGCTGCTCTTTCCCTCTCTTGTAATTACCCCGTTTTCCATTATGTAGGTGCGGTGGGAAATCTCCATGGCATCGTAGGCGTTCTGCTCCACCAGCAAAATCGTGGTTCCCTGGTCATTCAGGGATTTTACCGCGTCAAAAACCTGCTCCGTCATCAGGGGGGACAGGCCCATGGAGGGTTCATCCAGGAGAAGCATTCTGGGATTTCCCATCAGCGCCCGGGCGATAGCCAGCATCTGCTGTTCCCCGCCTGAGAGAGTCCCGGCCGTCTGTCTGCGCCGTTCCCTCAGTATGGGGAACAGTTCCATGACTCTCTGCATATTCTGCTTCTGCCTCTGGCTGTCCTTTTCCGTGTAGGCTCCCAAAATCAGGTTTTCCTCTATGGTCATTTTGGAAAAGATCTGCCGCCCCTCCGGCACCTGAACAATCCCCATCTTCACAATCTCATCGGTGCCGGCCTTTGTTATGTCCTTCCCGTCATAGACGATCTGTCCGGAAAAAGCCCGTTTTACCCCGGAGATGGTGGACAGAGTGGTGGTCTTTCCCGCTCCGTTGGCCCCGATAAGAGCCACCAGTTCTCCTTCCCGCAGTTCCAGCGATATGCCATGGAGAACCTGTATATTGTCATATTTTACGCACAGTTCTTTAATTTGCAGCATTTCTTGCCCTCTTTCCTAAATATGCTTCAATCACCCTGGGATTCTGCCGGATTTCCTGGGGCAGGCCGCTGGCGATTACCTCCCCTGCCGCCATACAGTAAATATACTGGCACAGGTTCATGACCACCTTCATATCGTGTTCGATCAGAAGAATTGTCAGGTCAAATTCTTCCCGGATATTCCGAATGATATTTACCAGTTCCCGGCTCTCCTGGGGATTCATGCCCGCTGCCGGCTCATCCAGCAGCAAAAGTTTGGGACTGCCGGCCAAAATCCTGGCGATCTCCAGCTTTCTCTGGTTCCCGTAGGGCAGGGAGCCCGCCATCTCGTTCTCATAAGCGGAAAGCCCCATAATATCCAGCATTTTTCTGGACTTGGCCCGGAGCTGTTCCTCCGACTGCCGGAAACGGGAGGTTTGAAAAATGGACTGCCACGCTCCGCAGGTACTGTGCATCTGGGCCCCCATCAGCACATTATCCAAAACCGTCATCTTCCTAAACAGCCGGAGATTCTGATAGGTTCTGGTAATCCCCAGCCTCGCAATCCGGTCCGGCCGCATCCCCGTAATATTCTGTCCCAAAAAAGAAATCGTACCAGAGGTCGGTTTCAGAACCCCGGAAATCATATTGATGATGGTGGTTTTCCCCGCGCCGTTGGTCCCAATCAGCGCGTAAAGCTTTCCCTGTTCCAGCTTCATGGAAACATTCTGTACCGCTTTCACGCCTTTAAACTGCATTTCAAGCTTCTCTATTGTGAGACATTCCATCCCTCTTCTCCTCCCTGTAATTTTTAACATCAAACCTAAAGTTTCCTGTGAAATAAAAAAAGAGACAAAGACAGCCATTTTTTGGCGTCTTTGCCTCCTGTTTACTCTATCACTTTTTTTGTTATGTCAGTTATACTACCACCATTATTTTTGAAAGTCAATCTTTTATCCAAAAAATATCTGCTCAGGATTTGCTTTTCTAAAAATAGCAAATCCTGAGATGACCAGTTGCCGCTGTCCTCTTTCTTTATAGGTCGGTTTGAAACCTATACGAAGAATAAGGATGTATCAAAAGGGTTCGATTCTTCTTGACATCCTGTGTTCACTTAATCCTTCCGATATCTGTCCGTACCTGGCGAAGTAATCCACCTGGTATGCAGCATATGTCTCGGATATGTGTACACTTGTATGTGCAAAAAGCGAATATACTCTTTTGCTGCATCCTCATCTCTATCTAAAATTTATTTCTCCACTTAAACAGGGAAAACGGTCCGGCCTGCCTTTTTCCTTCCAGCGTTTTTTCTGCCACTTTTCTGTCTCCAAGATGCCTGCCCTCCTGTTGGTTTATTAGGGAAAGTATAGGCTAAATTTAGTAGAGATATACATAAATAAAAAAAGAGATTTGTCTATATTAAACTGTTTAACATAGACAAATCCCAATAATAATCAGCCTTCTTCAACACCTGAAGCAACAAAAATCCAGTCAGACTCCCAATGCCCTGTTGAATAATTATATAATCTTTTATATAAATTATTTCCAAATAATTTATACACCCATTTTTTAATATCTGTTCTAGGTTCAATCGTTTCATCTTCGCTATATTCTGTATTATTTAAAACAGGCTGTCCAACTACTGACAAGCTAAAACAGCAAATACTTATTATTGAAACAACCCCTATTATTCTTATTTTTTTTAGTATTTTCCTCATGTTTCTTCCTCCATTCTTATTATTGGTACATCATTAAACTCATCTGGGACATATGAAAATATCAAAAGCCTTTCTTCTCCTAAATATAATTCATAGTTTCCATTTTTTTCTATAAAATATGTATCATCATCCTCTTCAAAAATTGGCTCATCACCGTTTAACCCATCCGGATCATACGCCTCCGGCACGAAGAAAAGAGTCCCTAGCAGAACCACGCCCAGCACCACATAGTTTAATATTGCTGAAATATGGTGCTTCTTTTTCCTCGTTTCTTCTTTCGCCAGGATATACCGCACTCTGGTTCTTACGTTAGAACGGTTCACCTGTGCGAATGAAAGCGAACTTCCCATCGCTTTATTTTTCTGATTTTGGTAACGCACCATTTTCAGAACACATTCTGCGTATTCTGTCCTCTGCATTTCATCCAGCGTCTTTAAAATAACCCGGTCATTTGAAAGTTCGAACGCTAACGTAAGCTGTCGGTTCATGAAATATACCAGGGGATTAAACCACTGGGTACATATCACCAGATCCAGAAACAGCCTCAGCCAGAGATCGTGGTTCCGGCAATGCTCCGCTTCATGCAGGCAGATATAATACAAATCCTGATCCTTAAATTCACAGTCCGGCAAAACCAGAATTGGCTTAAAAATGCCGAATACCGTGGGTGATATTTTTGTCGGCACCACACATACCGCGGAAAAGGACGCATTACATTTCTCTAATATCCGGAACAACTGCGGATATTTGCTTTTATCCCTTATTACGAAAGGTCTCAGACATGCTCGGTATAAGATCTGGCGTCTGATCAGATAAATCAGTTTGCCTATCGAAACAGCGATCCATATTACAAATAAAATATGCGCCAATCCGATTCTGGTATCTCCAAAATAATGGAACAATACCCTGCTGACGGGCGGCAGTATCTTATACGATACAATCGTCTGCGTAAAAGGGAAATTAAGCGGTATCATCATGCGGATCAGTATGAGCGCAATTCCCGCAAATACCAGTTTCATCCCGGAATACAGAATATCCTTCTTTACATAAATCATGATATATATGTAGACCGTCAAAAAAAGAACTGCAAGAAAACATGTCATAAATGGCCCTAAAGAAACCGCCATATTATTCCCCTTCCTTTAACTCTTTCTTCCTCTGTTGTATCATCTCCTCCAGTTCGTCCAGCAGCGCCTCGTTTTTCTCCGCCTGAATAAAGTTGGCGAATACCAGCGAGGGCCCGGAAAGCCTGGACAGTTGTCTGCAGGACATTTCCAGATACTCCTCTCTGCTGACCAGAGGGATATAGCTTCTGGAAAGAACCGTGCCGCTGTAGACAATGTCGCCCACCTGTACATATTTCTTTGCTACAAGGCTCCGCAGGGAAGCCTGAACGGTATTGATCTGCAGATCCGGGCTGGACTTTACGATGGCGGAGGCCGTCATGCCTTCCTTCGCCTCCCATAAAATCTCCATCACCTGCAGCTGCCGTGGGCTAAGTGTCTTTCTGTTCATACAGAACCTCCTTAACTTAAAGAAAAAATACCATTTCTGTCTTATTTTGTCAATGATATACTGTGTAATTACAGAATTATTTATTTATTAATACATTAATATGTCATTACTTCATTAACATATTACAGTTTTTCTTCCCATTTTGTCAGTGAGACGCATGAATTTTATCTATCCCACTATACCATAGAATTAAGTTTCTCTCAATAAATATATCGTGGCATCCGTCCCTCCAGGCATCTGTTAAAATTTTCCAGGGTCTTTCTTCCTGTCAGGGAGCTTTCGCCGAAACCTTTCCCGGCAAAATAAAACCGTCTGCGGGTTCTTTCTCCTGCCGGAAAATCGACAGGGTTCCCGCAAACGGTCTTATTTTCTCTTTTTTAAATACTCTCTACAGATTTTTTACAAACAGGGCCCGGATGGCATTCAGAACCGCCAGGATCATCACGCCAACGTCGGCAAAAATGGCCAGCCACATATTGGCCAGACCCAGGGCTCCCAGAGCCAGGCAGATTAACTTGATGCCAATGGCAAATACAATATTCTCATATACAATTCGCAGGCATTTTCTGGAAATCCGGATGGCCTTGGAAATTTTCAGGGGATCGTCGTCCATCAGCACCACGTCCGCCGCTTCGATGGCGGCGTCCGATCCCATGGCCCCCATGGCAATGCCGATATCCGCCCGGCCCAGCACCGGCGCGTCATTGATGCCGTCCCCCACAAAGGCCAGCTTTTCCTTAGCTGTTTTGCTCCGCAGCAGTTCCTCCACCTTTTCCACTTTGTCCGCCGGCAGAAGTTCACTGTGCACCTCATCCAGTCCCAGACGGGAAGCAGTCTGCTCCGCCGCTTCCTTCCGGTCGCCGGTAAGCATGACTGTTCTGCGAACGCCCGCCTTCTTCAGTTCCCGGATGGCCTCCCGGGAGTGAGGCTTTTCCACGTCGGAAATCAGGATATGGCCGGCGTATTGTCCGTCAATCGCCATGTGGATCACGGTTCCCGCCTCGTGGCAGCTGATATAGGAAATTCCCAGATGCTCCATCAGTTTGTCATTCCCCGCCGCTACCTGCAGGCCGTCCACCCGGGCCGTCACGCCGTTTCCGCTGATCTCCTGGATGTCCGTCACCCGGGAGCGGTCGATCTCTTTTCCGTAGGCCCTCTGGAGGCTTCTGCTGATGGGATGGGAGGAAGCGCTCTCCGCCAGAGCTGCGTATTCCAGCAGCTTCTCATCCTCCATCCGGCTGTGGTGGATACCGCTCACCTCAAAAACTCCCTGGGTCAGGGTTCCTGTTTTGTCAAACACCACAATCCTGGTCTGGGACAGGGTTTCCAGATAATTGGAACCCTTGACCAGCACGCCCGCCCTGCTGGCTCCCCCGATACCGGCAAAAAAGCTTAAGGGAATGCTGATCACCAGCGCGCAGGGACAGCTGATCACCAGGAAGGTCAGGGCCCGGTAAATCCAGGCGCTCCAGTCGGCTCCCAGCCCCATAAAAAGCATCCGCACCAGGGGAGGCAGAATGGCCAGCGCCAGGGCTCCGATACATACCGCCGGGGTATAAATGCGGGCAAATTTGGAAATAAAATCTTCCGACTTGGATTTCCGGGAGCTGGCGTTCTCCACCAGATCCAGGATTTTGGAGACCGTGGATTCTCCGAACTCCCTGGTGGTGCGGATCTTCAGCACGCCCGTCATGCTGATGCAGCCGCTGATCACCTCGTCTCCCGCCTTCACGTCCCGAGGAAGGCTCTCCCCGGTAAGCGCGCTGGTATTCAGGGCGGAGGAGCCTTCTATAATGACGCCGTCGATGGGCACCTTCTCACCGGGCTGCACCACAATCACACTGCCGGTTTCCACTTCATCCGGATCCGTCTTTTCCAGCTTTCCGTCCCGCTCTACATTGGCGTAATCCGGCCGGATATCCATCAGATCGCTGATATTCCGCCGGCTCTTTCCCACCGCATAGCTCTGGAACCACTCTCCCACCTGGTAGAAAAGCATAACCGCCACAGCCTCCGTATAGTCCCCGCTCTTCTCCCAGAGAGCCAGGGCGATGGCTCCGACCGTGGCCACAGCCATCAGAAAACACTCGTCAAACACCTGCCTATTCAGAATCCCCCGCCATGCTTTCCGCAGGATATCATATCCGATAAGCAGGTAGGGAATCAGATACAGCCCGAACCTGAGCCAGCCTTCCGCCGGCACAAAGTGCAGCGCCGCCAGAAGGACAGCCGCCGCCAGTATGCGAACCAGCATCTTTTTCTGTTTCTTATTCATGACCGTTTTCCTCCGCCATTTCTTTTTATCTTTGATTAAACAAATGTTTAATCGTTGTTTTCATTATAACCACCTCTTTGCGGAATGTCAACGGCTCCGGAAAACTTTTTTTATTTAAGGCTGGTTCTTTTTTTCGCTTCCTGCTACAATAAACTGGATTCAAGCAGGCACGGCGCCAGCCTGCCGCTTTTGCACTGCGCTGTTTGCAAAGGAGGAACATCCATGAATATAAAACTGCCTCACAACCATCAGGAAGACGAAACTGCCCTGGAACAGCTCCCCAGTCTGGAAAACTGCCAGATGACAGCGGATGTGTTCCGGCAGCTGGGGGACGGAAACCGTGTCCGGATCTTCTGGCTTCTCTGCCACTGCGAGGAGTGCGTCATAAATATCTCCGCTCTGATGCAGATGAGCAGTCCCGCCGTGTCCCACCATCTTCGCCAGTTAAAAACCGGGGGGCTCATCACCGGCCGCCGGAAGGGAAAAGAAGTTTATTACAGGGCGGCGGACACCCGGCAGGCCCGCCTCCTTCATCTTTTTATCGAGGAGATTATGGAAATTACCTGCCCGTCCGCCTCTGAAGGGGAAAGCTGTCCCTGAGGCAAAGCGTCCCGTACCCCACCCTGGGATTGGGGTATTCGTCAGAACCCGGCAGGGGTCTGGCGCCCCGCCGCAGGTACGCTTTTACCTTTTCTCCGTACAGATACGCATCGTTTTCTTCTAAAATTCCCCACTGCATTAACAGGGCGGCGGACGCCGTCACAAAGGGCGCCGCGAAGGAAGTTCCCGTCACAGTCCCATAGCCCCCTCCCGGAACAGGGGCTGTAATATCCACCCCCGGAGCCGCCAGGTCCGGTTTCCGCTTTTCCGGGTACCGGGTATCGCCCCGGCCGGAAAAAGGCGCGTAGGCCATGGTGTAGGCGTTGTAAGCCCCTACCGTCACCACCTTTTCCGCAGTGGAGGGAATGGTCAGCGTTACCTCCGGGGAGGGGCGCAAAAATCCCGTGTCCTGATTCAGGGCCTCCGACGCGGGCAGCCACATGTCAAACTGTCCGTCCCGCAGTTTCCGAGGCGTCAGTTCGATTTTCCAGATGCCCGGGTCCACATACTGTCCCAGGGGAATAAAATCCAGATAAATCTCCTGATTTACGCTGTAGGGAGAGGGCACCCCGTAGTAAACCAGCAGTTCCGTGGTACCAAGCCGGTAGCGGCCGGCGCCGGCCGGGCCCAGCCCCGCCGCGGCTGCCGCCGTATCCGCTCCCAGCACCGCCCTGAAGCCTGCAGGGTGAACCAGGGCAATCTCAAATTCATCCGTATAATTTTTCCAGATCTGAAGATTTAATACCGTTTCAAATTCCGCCACCGCCAGTTCCGTGATCCATACCTCCTCCTCTGTAAGCCTGCCGGCGGCATGGCCCTTCCCCGCTCCCTCATTGCCGCTCCCCGCCACAATCACATTTTTCCAGGTTCCCGCCATCTGGTTCAGGTAGGTTTCCAGAAGGGACGTGCCGCTGTGGGAGCCGTACACATTTCCAAAACTTAAGTTTACCGCCACCGGCTTCCTGTAGGCATAGGCTTTCCGGATCACATACTCCACCGCCTGCATCAGCTGGGTAGTGCTGGGAAAGTCTGTCTCCCCCGGCACCCCCAGCTTCACTGCCAGAATATCGCTCTCCGGCGCTCCTCCCGCGTATTTTCCCCCGGACGCGTTTCCATTTCCCGCCGCGATACCCAGCACCTGGGTCCCGTGTCCGCTTCCGTCCTGGCTGGGTACAATCTCGTATCCTGCCCGCCGGCTGCCCGCCTCCAGGGCCCGGTTGATCTCCTCCTGTCCGAATTCTGTCCCCTGCCGGAAGCCGGCCGGCGGGTTCCCGGAGGATACGGTCTGATCCCACAGATTTAAAATCCGGGTGCTGCCGTCCTCCTTTCTGAAATCCGGATGAAAATAATCCACACCGGAATCCAGCACCGCCACAATGACTCCTCTTCCTGTCAGCCCCTTTGCCGTCAGGGAGGAGGCTCCTCCGTCAGGAGTCTCTCCCTCCGGGGCGCTTCTTTCTGTCCCGCCGGCTACCCCCAAAAAACAGGAGGCGGTTTTTCCCCGGTTTACGGAAAAAAAGAGCCGTTTGGGCTTCTCGATATATTCCACTGTCTCCAGCGCCGCCAGCTTCTCAATCTCCGACTCCGGCACCCGGATGATTCCGTAGCCGTATGAAAGAGGCACCACTTGCTCCAGCTCCGGCGGAAGGGTATCCCCGCTCTGGTCATACCGGATAATCAGTTCCCAGATTTTCTCCCCCGGATCATATCCCACCTGCAGGTTCAGAGATTTTTTCCGTTCTTCTTCCGTGGAATCCAGGGCAAGGTTCAGCAGGTTTTCGGTTTTCTGGCTGTTCATAGACACCTCCCGGAGGGCATACTCTTTTTTCAGGATATGCGAACCCGGAGAATTTTTTGCATCGTGTTCTTTATGAAAAGCCATTGCCGTTTACTATGGACTATGTTAGACTGAAGTTGAAAATTTGTCGAAAAAAGGGGAGTTACTATGAGCAATGACATGAAGCGAAATGATTTTGATGACGACGAGCGCGCTTATCGCCAGGCAGCGGAAGCCCGCCGTCAGAGGCGTCTGAAAAAGAGACGTCATGAACGCAATATGCGGATCCTGTTTATCACGATCCTGGTGGTAATTATCGCAGCGGCTGCGGCCGCCGCCGTTTTTCTCACCAGAGGCCATTCCGGCTCCAGAGGGGGCAGCACACAGGACGCGCCTGTGCAGGAGACCGCCCCGGCCGAAGATTCCGTCCAGATTATAACGGAAGCGCCGGCCCAGACCGAGCCGGCCACGGAGGCGCCGGAACCGGTTACGGAAGTCCAGACGGAAAGCCAGAGCGATGTGCTGGCCCAGGCGGAAACCATGGCCCTCGGCTATGATTATGAGGGCGCCATCGCCCTGCTGCAGAGCGTGCCCGGCTATGAATCCGATTCCTCCATCACCCAGGCCATCGCCCAGTACCAGGCGGACCTGGACAGCTGCGTGCCGGTGGATCCGCTCACCGTGCCTCACATTTTTTACCATTCTCTCATCAATGACCCGGACAGCGCTTTCAATGTATCTGTGCTGGGCCAGAGCGCTGTGGACGGCATGAACGCCTGGATGACCACGGTGGAGGAGTTTGACAAGATTACCCAGCAGATGTACGACAACGGGTATGTGTTCGTGCGGCTCCGGGATCTGGTGGTGGAAACCACGGATGAGAACGGCAATGTACACTTTGAGCCCAACAACAACCTGCTGCTGCCTCCGGATAAAAAACCGGTGGTGCTGTCGGTGGATGACCTGAGCTATTATCACTCCTATGAGGCCGCCAGCTATCCGGACAAACTGGTGCTGGACGAAAACGGCAAAGTAAAATGCCACTATGTAAAACCGGACGGCACAGAGGAGATCGGCGACTTTGACGTGGTGCCCAGACTGAACACCTTCCTGGAGGATCATCCCGACGGTGCCTACAAGGGCGCCCGTGGCATGATCGCCCTCACCGGCTATAACGGCGTATTCGGCTACAGAACCGATACCGATTACCGGGACAAACTGAACCTGATGAGCGATCAGGCCCAGTGGCTGGAGGAACATCCGGAATTCAGCTGGGAAGAGGATGTGGAACAGGCCAAGATCATCGCCCAGGCTCTGAAGGATGAGGGCTGGGAGTTTGCCAGCCACACCTGGGGCCATTTAAGCGTTACCAATAAGACCGCGGACGAGCTGCGCATCGACAATGAGAAATGGGTCAATACGGTGGAAAATATCGTAGGGCCGGTGGACACCATCATCTTCGCCCACGGAAATGACATCGGCGACTGGACCGGCTACAGCGCGGACAATGAAAAGTATCAGTACTTTAAGAGAGCCGGCTATCACTTCTACTGCAATGTGGACAGCTCCACTCCCTACTGGGTGCAGATTACCGGCGACTATGTGCGGCAGGGCCGCATTGACCTGGACGGCTACCAGCTCTACCAGGCAAGCCAGGGACTGACCACCGTGCTGGACGGCATGTTCACCGCCTCAGAAGTTTTCGACACCAGAAGACCCACCCCGGTGGTAGCCAACGGCGAGGCCTGACCGCCGGATTATAAACAAACAACCAGAAAGAATACAAAAAGAAGAGCGCTGCAGAAAAAAGACTTTTGCTTCCTGTACATCCAGGTGTACACATGTCCGAGACAGATGTCCCGCGGCAGGCGGATTGTTCCGTCTGCTGCGGACAGGTGTCGATAGGACAAGGTGAACACCGGATGGCAGGAAGCAATAAAATCTTTCTTGCAGCGCTCTTTTTTTACTTTCTTCTATTCTGCCGTCATTCAGCTGGCCGGGGAGTTGTCCTCCGGCACAATGATATTCAGCAGGAACACGATCAGGAAGGATACCATCAGGGAGCTTCCCAGGATATTTTTTGCCAGCTGGGGGCAGAACTGCAGAATATCCGGCACGGCCTCGATGCCGATTCCGATAGCCAGGGCAATGCCCACAATCATCTTGTTCCGGTAGTTCATGGGCTGCTCTCCCAGCAGCTGGATGCCGGACATGGTAATGGCCGCGAATACCGTCACGGTAGCGCCGCCCAGCACCGGCTGCGGAATGGTGGTCATCAGCGCTCCGAACTTGGGGCAGATGCCGGCCGCCAGCATAACCACGCCTACAATGAGGAATACTTTCTTCGCCACCACTTTGGTGGTGCAGATCAGTCCCACATTCTGGCTGTAGGGGTCTGTGGGCAGGCCGCCGATTACCGCGCCGATCATGCCGCAGAGGGACTGTCCCTTGATGGCGCCTCCCAGTTCCTTATCCGTGGCCTCCCTGCCAAAGCCGCCCATGGCGGTGGAGGATACGTCCCCGATGGTCTGCACTGCCTGCACCACATACATCAGCACCATCATCAGGATCGCGTCAAAATGAAATTCCAGGCCGAAATGGAAGGGGATGGGAACGGAAATCCAGCCCGCCTCCTGAAACTGTCCGAAGTCCACAATGCCGCCCATACCCAGGGCAATAGCATATCCCGCCACAATGCCGATGAGCATGCCGGAAACCTTCAGGTACCCTTTTCCAAACAGGCTGCAGGCCAGGGTCACTGCCAGAGTCACCAGCGCCAGGATCCAGAATTTCCCTGATCCGAAGGAACCGTCTGCCTGAGCGGCGGAACCTCCGCCCATATAGGTGACCGCCGTCTTATACAGGGACAGGCCGATGCTCAGCACCACGGTTCCGCTGACAATGGGCGGGAAAAACCGGCGGATTTTCCCCATAAACATGCCGATGAAAATGGAGACAAATCCGGCCACCAGCTGGGAGCCGAAAATAGCGGCTATGCCGTACTGGTTGCCGATCATGGTCAGAATAGGCATATAGGCGAAAGCCACGCCCATCACGCTGGGGAGCCCCATACCAAATCCGAATACCGGATAGAGCTGCAGCAGCGTGGTAATGCCGCCAATAATCATGGCGGCCTGGGTAAGCATAATCTGATCCGCCGCTGAGAGAGACAGCGTGCTGGCAATCAGCATGGGCGGCGTAATATTTCCCACCAGCATAGCCAGCACATGCTGCATGGCCTGGGGAAACGCCTGTCCGAATGTAGGTTTGCCGTTAAGCGAAAACAGTTCGCTTCCGGATTTTCTTTCTGTATGCATTTTAATTTTTTCCTTCCGTCTGTTATTCTTTCAGGGACGCCAGGGCTTCCAGGGCGGTGAGAATTTCATGCTCCTCGCCCATGGCGGCCAAATCCGCGCCTCCTTTGTAGGAGGAGATGCCCTCCTTCAGGTCTTTCTTCCACTCCACCACCACGTTCAGAATGCTGGCCGTCCGCACGCCTCTGAAGGCGCCTACCGCAAAAAGGGCCGCCGTCTCCATATCCGAAGCCAGTACCCCTCTGGCGGAATAAAATTCATCCAGCTTGGGCTTTTCCCGCTGGTACAGCGCGTCATGGCATCTGGTGGAGCCGGTGACACAGGAAAATCCCTGTCCTTTGGCCGCCTTCTGACAGGCTTCCAGCAGCTTCGGATCTCCCCAGGCCCAGCAGATGGCCGGCTCCCCTTTTGCGTCCGCCGGCAGGCCGGTTCCCATCTTCCGGTCCAGTTCTTCATCCGCGTACCGCAGATAATTGCGGTACGTCTGGCTGGTGCCGTCGTCGCATACCGCTCTGTCGCAGAGCACCAGCTGTCCCAGAGAAAGGTCCTTCTGCAGCGCACCGCAGCTTCCGATCCGGATCATGTCACGGACGCCCAGATCCGCCAGTTCCTCCACGCAGATCGCGGCGGAAGGGCCTCCCATGCCGGTGGAGATGGCCAGGATCCGTCTGCCCTTATACATTCCTGTCACGCTTTTGTATTCCCGGTTAAATCCTTCCCGGCGTACATCCGTCAGATAACCGGCAATGTGATCCACTCTGGCCGGATCCCCCGGCAAAATGGCGGCTGTGGCACCGATGCTTCTGTCCAGCTGAATATGAGGCATTTTTCCCATACCCGGTTCCTCCCTTCCTCTCCGGCTGACCGTCCCGGGGCAGAATGATTATTCCGCGCCTTCCAGGCTCTGTTTCTCTTCGATCTCCATAATCATATCCACACGGGTCTGATGGCGTCCTCCCATAAACTCCGCGTTCAGCCACTCATCCACGATCATCTTGGCCATCTCAATGCCGATCACTCTGGCGCCGAAGGCGATGATGTTGGAATTGTTGTGCTGTTTGGACAGCTTTGCGGAATAGGGCTCACTGCACACGCAGCAGCGGATCCCCTTCACCTTGTTGGCTGCCAGAGAGATGCCCACGCCGGTTCCGCAGATTAAAATGCCGCCGTCCGCCTGGCCGGAAGCCACCATTTTGGCCACCTTATAACCGCTTACGGGATAGGGAAAGCTCTCCGTGCTGTCCGTTCCCACATTGATCACCTCATAGCCCTTCTCCTCCAGATAGGCCTTCAGTTCCTTCTTCATCTCCACTGCCGTATGGTCATTTCCGATTGCCAGTTTTTTCATTTTCACTTACCTCCAACTGTTTTATTTGCGTTCTTTGCCTGCCGAAAAAGCAGGGCAATTTCTGCCCTCTATTATACGGTGGCGAAAAGCAAAAATCAATAACTGTTCCAAAACCTGTCCTCCAGCTCCAGCCGGTACCAGGTCTCTTCCCCGCTCTTGCCCCGCTCCGTGATCCTCCATCCCCGGCTGCAGTAAAAATCCAGGGCCCGGCGGTTATCACAGACGCATTTCAGGCTCAGGGGAAGCCCGTAAATTTCCGCCGCCTTCCGGATCAGGCCGGTTCCGATTCCCTGTCCCTGAAACGTCCTGCTTACAAACAGATGATGGATAAAGCGTTCCGGAACCCACAGAGAGATAAAACCGGCCGCCTCTTCCCCCTGCCAGGCTGCCCAGATCTCCTCTCCTTCGGTATCCCTATCAAAATCCTCCGGCCGGATCTCTCTGCTATCCATCCAGAAAAAACTCTCTTTTCGCACCCTTTCATATATTTTTCTCAAAGCGGAAAAGTCCTCCGCAGATACCCGTCTGATCTCTATATTATCCTGCATAATCCAATCTCCATAAACTGCGGGGCGCGGTTAGCCTTTTCCGGCTTCCTGCGCCCCATAATTTTTTATTACGCTTTCAATTCTTCTATCATTAGTCTTTCAATTTTGAGTACGTCCGGCTGCGTTGGAGTAAAACGAACACCTCTATGTAAAAGTTTGATTATCTTACGGGCTGTCTTTTCTAATTCCAGTATCACTTTCGGGTCTGCTATCCTTACAGCTTGTCCTCCTTTTACATACTGCCCGTCAATATACCGCGCAGTGGCAGGGAACTAACCAGTAAAGCCCGGTTGCATTGTCAAAGAACGCAAAGTAGTGTGGGCGTTTTGTACTCTCATAATTGATTTTCAGATAAGGGTCATTTACTTTGGCAAAAAAATCATTTGATACAAAGTAAAGGCTTCCTGCAATAATTTCCATATATACCTCATAAAGATTAAGTCCCTTACCGTTCCCGGCAAGGGACTTAAAAACTTTTTCACGGTCTATTTATTATTCACATGACCGGAAGCGAACCACGTTTCCACGGTTTATTTCTAATCCGCATAACCGGAAGCGGACTACTTTTGAGGTAGTTGCCTACCTGTTACCATTATTATACGCAGCCCCAGCAAATATGTCAATGATGGAAATTCCAACTCTCTATGAACCTGTTAATTTCGGATCACTCACAATTTTCCTAAATCGCGTTCTCTCCGAACCGGATCTTAATATACGCCTTGATGGCTTCCACGCATCCCTCAAAGCCCAATCGCTCGCTGTTCAGGCACAGATCATAGTTTCTGGCGTCGTTCCACTCCTGTCCGGTGTAGTAGTGGTAGTACTCTGCCCGATACTTGTCCGTGCGCTGGATAAATTTTTCCACGTCTTTTCCCGCATGGGCGCCCCGCTCGATGGCCTGCTTCAGGCAGTACTCCGGTGAGGCGTGGACAAACACGCTTACCACCCGGGGATTTCCCTTCAGGACATAATCGCCGCAGCGGCCGATAATCACGCAGGATTCCGTTTCCGCCAGCTCCTTGATCACCTTGGCCTGGTAATTAAAAAGATTCTGGTTAGAGGTAAAGTCCTCGCTCTCCGGCGGAATCAGTTCGCCCTTGTAGGCCCGCTTCATAATGCCGAACAGGGATGTGCTCTTCAGCTTTTCATCCACCTGGTTAAACAGTCTCTCATTGATGCCGCTGTCCTCAGAAGCCAGCTTCAGGATCTCCCTGCTGTAAGCCTTGATGCCCAGATCCGCCGCCAGCATCTTTCCGATGGTTTTTCCGCCGCTTCCGTACTGTCTCGCTATGGTAATCACAACTCTGTCCATAAATCTCCCTCCTTCACATGAATACCCAAAATACCGCCGCTTATATTATTCGCCCAGATACGCTTTCTTGATGGCGTCGTCGTTCATCAGCGCGTCCGCGTCCCCTGAGGTGGCAATGGTGCCCGTCTCCAGCACATAGGCCCGGTTGGCGATGGCAAGGGCTTTCTTGGCGTTCTGCTCCACCAGAAGGACCGTGGTGCCCGCCTCGTTGACGCTGCGGATAATGTCAAAAATCTCATTTACCAGAATGGGAGACAATCCCATGGAGGGCTCGTCCATCAGAATAATCTTGGGGTGGGACATGAGAGCCCGGCCCATGGCCAGCATCTGCTGCTCGCCGCCGGAGAGAGTGCCCGCCATCTGGTTTTTGCGTTCCTCCAGTCGGGGGAACCGCTTGTACACCATCTCCAGGGCCGCGTCCACTTCCGCCTTGTCCTTTCGGGTGTAGGCCCCCATCTTCAGGTTCTGATACACGGAAAGCTGGGCGAACACCCGGCGTCCCTCCGGCACATGGGCCATTCCCAGCTCCACAATCTTGTGGGCCGGCGTCTTGGTAATATCCTTCCCCTCAAACAGCACATGGCCGCTCTTGGGGGCAATCAGCCCGGTGATGGTATGGAGGATGGTGGTTTTTCCGGCGCCGTTGGCGCCGATGAGAGCGATGATCTCCCCCTCGTTTACCTCAAAGGAAACCCCTTTTATGGCGTGTATCACGCCGTAATATACTTCCAGATCTTTTATCTCAAGCATTGCCATACGTCAAGTTCCTCCTATTCTCCCAGATATGCCGTGATAACCTGGGGGTTGTGCAGCACATCCGCCGTCTTGCCCTGGGCAAGCACCTCGCCGAAGTTCAGCACGCACAGTTCCTCGCAGATACCGGAAACCAGCTTCATATCATGCTCAATCAAAAGAATGGTCATATCAAAATGTTCCCGCACGAACCGGATCATATCCATCAGCTCCTGGGTCTCCTTGGGGTTCATGCCCGCTGCGGGCTCATCCAGAAGCAGCAGCTTGGGATCCGTGGCAAGAGCTCTGGCGATCTCCAGCTTCCGCTGTTTTCCGTAGGGAAGATTGGAAGCCAGGGTATCCGCCGCATCGTCCAGTTCAAATACCTTCAGAAGATCCATGGCTTTCTCATTCATGATCTTCTCCTCCCGCCGGTATGCCGGGGTATGAAGAATTCCCGCCAGGGCGGAATACACATGATGGTTGTGCAGTCCCACTTTTACATTGTCCAGCACCGACATCTTGGAAAACAGGCGGATATTCTGGAAGGTACGGGCAACGCCCGCCTTGCTGATTTCAATGGTTTTCTTTCCCGTAATATCCTGCCCGTCCAGGATAATGTTTCCCGTATCCGGGCGGTACACGCCGGTAAGCAGGTTAAAAACGGTTGTCTTTCCCGCGCCGTTGGGTCCGATCAGGCCGTACAGCTGTCCCTTTTCAATGGTTACGTTAAATCCATTCACGGCCCGCAGACCGCCAAAGGAGATACCCAGATTTTTTACTTCCAGCATTGCCATAACTACTCTGCCTCCTCCTTTGCTTTTTTATGGAACACCTGCTCCCGCCAGGCAATCATCTTCGGACTCCAGCTAAAGAGCATGATCACGATCAGCACGATGGCGTACACCAGCATACGGTTGTCGCTGAGGAACGTCAGCACCGCGTTGTCTCCCATCATCTGGAACTTCCGCAGGAAATAGTCCAGCAGGAGGTTCAGCACCACCGGGGCGATCACAGAGCCCCGGATATTTCCGATGCCGCCCAGCACCACGTATACCAGAATCATGATGGACATGTTGTAGCCGAAGTTCTTGGGGGTGGCGCTTAAGGTGGACAGGTTATGGGCGTACAGCACACCGCCCACGCCGGCCAGTGCCGCTGAAACGGAAAAGGCCATCAGCTTGTATTTTGTCACGTTGATTCCCACAGACTCCGCCGCGATCCGATTGTCCCGGATGGACTGGATCGCCCGTCCGTCCCTGGAATTAATCAGCCGCAGCACAATGAACAGCGTCAGCAGCACCAGCACCACGCCGATGATAAAGGTGGAATCATGGGGAATGCCGCTGATACCCTGGGGGCCGTTCACCAGCACCTCGCCGTCCGGCTCCATGCCCAGAGAGAACGCATCCTTCATGGAGAAATGGAAGCCATTGCTGTCTCTTCCGATAAACAGCACATTTACCAGGTTCTTGATAATCTCACCGAAAGCCAGGGTCACAATCGCCAGATAGTCGCCCCGCAGCCGCAGCACCGGGATACCGATGAGCACGCCGAAGAGGGCTGCCGCAAGAGCGCCGATGATCAGGGCCAGCACAAACCGCAGCAGGCTGTTGGTAATGGTATCCTGCACACATTTGGTAAAGAAAGCGCTGGCAAAGGCGCCCACGCACATAAATCCCGCATGGCCCAGGCTCAGTTCCCCCAGCACGCCTACCACCAGGTTCAGGGAAACTGCCAGGATTACATAGTAGCAGAAGGGAATCAGCAGTCCCTCCAGGGAACTGGAGATATTTCCCGTACTGATTAAAATCTGCATCACCACAAAGGCTATGATCACAATACCGTAGGTGATCCCATTCTGCCTTGCTGTCTTTGAAAACTTTTTCATACCGGTTCCTCCCTCACACTTTTTCCTGCACTACTTTTCCAAACAGTCCTGTAGGCTTCACCAGCAGTACCACAATCAGCACCGCGAACACGATGGCGTCCGCCATCTGGGAGGAAATATAGGCTCTGCCGAAAATCTCGATCACGCCCAGAAGAATACCGCCGATCATAGCTCCCGGAATAGAGCCGATACCGCCGAACACGGCCGCCACGAAGGCCTTGATGCCGGGCATGGAACCGGTGGTGGGCATCAGGGACGGGTAAGCGGAGCACAGCAGTACGCCGGCGATGGCCGCCAGGCCGGAACCGATGGCAAAGGTAAGGGCAATGGTGCCGTTCACGTTGATGCCCATCAGCTGGGCCGCTCCCTTATCCTCAGACACAGCCAGCATGGCCTGGCCGGGTTTTGTCTTGTTGATAAACAGGGACAGACATCCCACAATCACAAAGCAGGCCACAATAGTCGTCAAAGTCTCTCCGGTAATCACCAGCTGGCCTCCCGCCAGATGGAGTGCCGGGATTCCCACCACTGAGGTAAAGGATTTTGTGTTGGATCCACAGATCAGAAGCGCCAGGTTCTGCAGCAGGTAGCTGACGCCGATGGCGGTAATCAGCACCGCCAGAGAGGAGGAGGCGTTTCGCAGAGGCTTGTAGGCCACCTTCTCAATCACCACGCCCAGCACCGTGCAGACCACCATGGAAAGCAGCACTGCAGGAACAGCCGGCACTCCCGCGCCGGAGGTGGCGAAAAATACCACGTAAGCGCCCACCATAATCACGTCTCCGTGGGCGAAATTCAGCATTTTGGCAATACCGTACACCATGGTGTAGCCCAGGGCGATAATTGCGTAAACGCTTCCGAGACTGACCCCGCTGATCAGATAATTCAGAAAACTCATAGTACACCTCTCAGTTTGCGGTAACGATTCGGGAGCCTTTCCTCAGAAACGTTACTACTCTTTTCTCTCCGTTACTTCCTGTTACTATTATATCACAACAAATCAGGGGCCGCCACCTTCATGGCAACCCCTGCGTCGTCCTCATCTGTCTGTCCGACCCGCTGTTTACATGGCTGTGTAAGCGCCGTTCTCAATCATCACAGCCTTGGGCTCCTTGTTGGGCTCGCCGTCTGCTGTCCAGGTGATGCCGGATCCGGTCAGACCGTCAACAGTGATCTCGGTCATAGCCACCTTCATGGCATCGCAGATAGCGGAAGCATCCATATCCGGTGTGATGCCGGCCTGCTCAGCAGCTGCCTTGATGATGTACATTCCGTCATAGGCGTCTGCAGCGAACTGGTTGGGTGTATCTCCAAACTGCTCTTCATAATTGGCTACAAATGTCTGGGTGGCTTCATCCTCAGCGTCTGCGGCGAACGGTGTCAGCAGCATCACGCCCTCAGCCAGAGCGGTGTCAAAGCCGTCCACTGCCAGCAGTCCGTCCAGACCGTCGCATCCGAAGAACTGGGGCTCATAGCCCATGCCGGCTGCCTGGGTCAGGATCAGAGAAGCCTCTGTGTAGTAGATGGGCAGGAATACCAGCTCAGCGCCGGAGTCCTTTGCCTTCTGCAGCTGTACGGAGAAATCCGTCTTGCTGTCTGCGGTAAACGCCTCGGCTGCCACCACTTCAAAGCCCTGGTTGGCCGCCTCTGCGGCGAAGTTGTTGTAAATACCGGTGGAGTAAGCGTCAGAACTGTCGTAAATCACAGCTACCTTGCTTGCCAGCTCATGCTCGCCGATGTAGCGGGCGGAAGCGGTACCCTGGTTGGGATCGGAGAAGCATACGCGAAACGCGTTGTCTCCGGCAGAGATACACTCTACAGCTGATCCGGAGGGAGTCAGCAGGAACATGTTGTCGTTCACGGCCTCGCCCTCAACTGCAATACAGGGCTGGGAGGTTACGGTTCCCAGAAGCATCTGCATACCCCAGTCTTTCAGTGTATTGTAAGCATTGACAGCTTTCTCCGCGTCGCTCTCATCATCCTGGGGATTGAACTCGATCTGATAGCCGTTGATGCCGCCGGCTGCGTTGATCTCGTCCGCTGCCATCTGGGCTGCGTTCATAACGGCCTGTCCGTAAATAGCGGTGCTGCCGGTCAGAGGTCCGATGCCTCCGATCTTAAAGGTGCCGCCCTCCTCGGCAAAAGCGGTCACGGACAATGCCATGGTTGCTGCCAATACTGCGCTTGCTGCTCTCATTAATTTTTTCATATCATTATCCTCCTGTCCGTTTTCGTCCGGCTCTCCTCATCCTCTGTCTCCCTGTTCTGTCTGTGTGCCGCGGATTGTCGGTTCCGAAAAACTATGTGACCATTGTACGCTTATTTGATTTATTCGTCAATCACAAATTTCCGGGAAATACCGAAAATTTTTCGGAGTTTTTCAATTTAATAAAAATTTTTATGTTGAGCAGGGGATTTTGCAGATAAACTTGCCATTTTTTTGGTCCCGGAAGCCCCGGATGCCTTTACAAGATCTGCTTGACAAAGCAAAAAAATTTCCGGTACTATCGAAAAAAAGAAAAAAATATGACCGGAGGAGGTACATATGGAACAGACAAAAAATACGGCATCTTTTTCTTTCTGGTCTGCTTCTGGATTTTGGGCCGAAAAAAGGGAAAGCCTTAATAGGCTTTCCCCCAGTATACCATTTTTTTCGCCGGCTTGCCGCAGCAGATGCAGGTGTCGGAAATGTGCTCCTGCTCAAAAGGCATGCACCGGGAGGTTACGCCGCACTCTTCTTTCAGGGCGTCCTCGCATTCCTGGCTTCCGCACCACATAGCCTTGATAAAGCCGGGTTTATGTTCCGCCATATCCTTAAACTCTTCTTTCGTCACCGCCGTGTAGGTATGGGCGTCCCGGTGGGCTCTGGCTCTCTCCAGCATATCCTTCTGCATGGTTTCCAGCGTCTTTTTCACCGTATCCGCCAGCTCCTCAAAGGCCACGACCTGCTTTTCCCTGGTATCCCGGCGCACCACCACCGCATGGCCCGCTTCCAGATCCTTGGGGCCCAGCTCAATTCTCACCGGAATTCCCCGCATTTCCTGCTCGGCAAACTTCCAGCCCGGGCTCTTGTCCGCGTCGTCCATTCTGGTCCGCAGCCCTGACGCGGTCAGCTCGTCCCGGATGGCGGCCGCCCGCTCCAGCACCCCTTCCTTCTTCTGCTGGATGGGGATCACCATCACCTGGGTGGGAGCGATTCTGGGCGGCAGCACCAGGCCGCTGTTGTCCCCGTGCACCATAATAATGGCGCCGATCATGCGGGTGGTCATACCCCAGGAAGTCTGATGCACATATTTCAGGGTGTTGTCTTTATCTGTAAACTGAATATTAAAGGCTTTGGCAAATCCGTCCCCGAAGTTGTGGCTGGTGCCGGACTGCAGCGCCTTTCCGTCATGCATCAGGGACTCGATGGTGTAGGTAGCCTCCGCTCCCGCGAATTTCTCCTTGTCCGTCTTTCTTCCCTTGATCACCGGAATCGCCAGCACCTCCTCGCAGAAATCCGCGTACACATTCAGCATCTGAATCGTCCGCTCCTCGGCCTCCTTGGCCGTGGCGTGGGCCGTATGGCCTTCCTGCCACAGGAATTCTCTGGAGCGCAGGAAGGGACGGGTGGTCTTCTCCCAGCGCACCACAGAGCACCACTGGTTGTACACCTTGGGCAGGTCTCTGTAGGAGTGAATATCATTGGCGTAGAAATCACAGAACAGGGTCTCGGAGGTAGGACGGACGCACAGTCTCTCCTGCAGCTCCTCCAGGCCGCCGTGGGTCACCCAGGCCACCTCCGGCGCAAAGCCCTCCACATGATCCTTCTCTTTCTGCAGCAGGCTCTCGGGGATAAACATGGGCAGATATACGTTCTGTACGCCCACCTCCTTGAACCTGCGGTCCAGCTCATGCTGGATATTTTCCCAGATGGCGTATCCGGCCGGCTTGATGACCATGCAGCCTTTTACGCTGGTGTAGTCAATCAGCTCTGCTTTTTTTACCACATCTGTGTACCACTGGGCGAAATCCTCCTCCATGGAGGTAATGGATTCCACTAACTTCTTTTCCTTTGCCATTTCTTTCTCCTTTCCTGTCAGAACAGCGCAGCGTCCTGTGAATCAAAAAAGCCACGATCCCGTATGTTCTGCACACAGGGACCGAGGCTGTTTATTCTTCGGCGGTACCACCCCAATTAACGCCCGAAGGCGCTCACTTCTTTCCATCCTTTATCGCCGGATCCGCGTCATGCTCTCCATGAAGCTCCGGGGCGGGTAACGCTCGTTCCGTCAAAGACTCGCACCATCCGTCTTCTCTCTGAAAACTTTCCGCGCGTATTTTCCCCTTCATCGCCGTTTTCCTGTTCGTCTGTCTTTTTCAGTTTAATCGCCGGGCCCGGGTTTGTCAAGGATTTCCTGCAGCCGTTTTCAGGCCCGGCAATGAAAGCCGTTTCTTATATTTTCTATTTCACGCTCTCCACGAACCGCAGGAAAGCTTCCTTGCCCTCCGGGGTCCTCTTGTAGACGCCGGCATGCTCCAGCACTTTGGCAAAGACCAGTCCAATCTCATCCTGCAGAATCTTTTCCGTGTTTTCCTCCGTGAAGCGGTCATATTTTTTCCGCAGCTCGTCCACCCAGTCCGCATGCTTGTCCAGCGCCTCGTCGCCCCGGATATCCGCTCCGGCGATCAGGGCTTTTTTCAGGCCCTCCATCTCGTCCTTCAGGCGGGCGGGAAGAACAGCCAGGCCCATCACCTCGATCAGGCCGATATTTTCCTTCTTGATGTGGTGCAGCTCCGCATGAGGATGGTATACGCCCAGCGGATGCTCCGGAGTGGTGATATTGTTTCGCAGCACCAGATCCATCTCAAAGTTATCCCCCCTCTTTCTGGCAATGGGGGTGATGGTATTGTGAGGCTCTCCCTCCGTCTCGGCGTAGATGAAGGCCGCCTCATCCGTGTAGCCTCTCCAGGCCATCAGGATCTTGTCCGCCAGCTCGATCAGCCGGTCCGTATCCGGGCCGCTGATGCGGATCACGGACATGGGCCATTTCACGATGCCGGCCTGTACGTCCTCAAAGCCCGGGAACTGAAGCTTTGTCTCCACCGGGGCTTTCGCCATGGCAAACTCATAGTGGCCCCCCTGGAAGTGGTCATGGCTTAAAATAGAGCCTCCCACAATGGGCAGATCCGCATTGGAGCCCACAAAGTAGTGGGGGAACTGCTTCACAAAATCAAACAGCTTCCCGAAAGTGGCTCTCTCGATCTTCATGGGCACATGCTGGCTGTTAAACACGATGCAGTGCTCATTATAGTAAACATAAGGCGAATACTGGAAATACCAGTCGCTGCCGTTGATAGTCACGGGAATGATCCGGTGGTTCTGTCTGGCCGGATGGTTCAGCCTGCCCGCGTATCCCTCATTTTCCCGGCACAGCAGGCACTTGGGATAGGAGGTCTGCTTTGCCAGCTTGGCGGCGGCAATAGCCTTGGGATCCTTCTCCGGCTTGGACAAGTTGATGGTGATGTCCAAATCTCCATATTCCGTAGGCGCAATCCACTTCCGGTCCTTTACGATGCGGTAGCGGCGGATATAGTCCGTATCCTGGCTGAATTTATAGTAATAATCCGTAGCCTTCAGCGGGCTTTCCTCATACAGTTTCCGGAATTTCCGGACCATGTTGGAGGGACGGTCCACCAGGACTCCCATCACCTTTGTGTCAAACAGATCCCGGTATCCCACTGTATTTTCTTCCATGAGACCTGTCTCATAGGCGTAATCGCAGATCTCGCCCAAAATCTGTTCCAGCTCTCCCACAACGGACTGGTCCGCCGGATCAAAGCCCCGGATGGCTGCCTCTGTCTCTTCCTCCAGCGTATCCATGCGCAGCAGCTCCAGCAGCCGGTTGGCTGTGTAAATGCCGTCCCCTTTCTCAATCAGTCCTGTGGCCAGTCCATACTGCACCAGCCTGGAAATTGCGTTCTGTATCATATCCATCGCTCCTCATTCTCCGATCCCCCAGGATCTTTTTATTTTTTTCTCAGTCCTTCAGTGATTCCCGCACCTCATCCATGGTAGGGATAGAGGGGGTGGCGCCGGGACGGGACACCGCTATGGAAGACGCCTTGGCCGCTGTGCGCAGCGCTTCTTTTACGGAAGCTCCCCCGATGATGGAGGCCATGAAAAAACCGGTAAAGGTATCTCCCGCTGCCGTGGTATCCACTGCCTTTACCTTGAAAATATCCTGGAACACCTTTTCCTTCCCGTCGTAATAAACCGCCCCGTCGCTGCCCAGTGTCAGCACAAATCTGGCGTTGGGGAATTTGGCGGCCAGCCGATCCAGTATCTCGTCCTTGTCGGAACTGCCGGTAAACTGCTCTCCCTCAATCTCGTTCAGCATAAACAGGTAAATCTTGGTGAGATCGCAGGCATCCAGCTTTTCATCAAAGGGCGAGGGATTCAGCACGATCTTCATGCCTCTGTCATAAGCCCGGTCAATGATATAGTCCAGAAGATTTACCTCGTTCTGCAGGATCAGGTAATCCCCCTCGCCGAAATCCTCCAGCACCTGATCGATATATTCCTTCGTCTGCATCTGGTTTGTTCCGCCGTAGAGGATGATGCAGTTCTGTCCCTTCTCATCCACCTGGATGATGGTGTGTCCCCCCTTCACCGGAAGGGTCTTTACATGGGTGATGTCCACCCCGCTTTCCCGGCAGGCGTCCAAAAGCATTCCGCCGTCTTCTCCCACCAGGCCGGCATGGCATACGGGAACTCCCGCCTTAGCCAGGGCAATGGACTGGTTCAGCCCTTTTCCTCCGCAGAACTGCTCCACCTTGGAGGATAAAATCGTCTCTCCTCCCCGCACAATGTGGTGAACGGAATACACATTATCCACATTCAGGGAACCATAATTTAATACCTTCATATTGTATCTCCTTTGTGTTCTGTTCTACCTAAAATAGATACTCTCATTTTAACACTAATATATCCCTTACACAAGCAATCATTTCATGGACTTTTGTCTGGCGCTCTGGTATAATTTTTCTAACAGCAGCGGGGCGAAAAAAGCCGCCTCTGCGTCCTGTTAATCCTCTATACCTGCAAAGGAGGAAGCTCATGGAAAACATCAGACTGTACCGCAAGCGGATCATTCCGGAGGAATGTGTGTTTCTGAAAGATGATGTGATTTTATATCGGGATAAGGAAGTGATTGTCACCCGCTGGAATACCCTTCACCCGAAAAAGACGCTGCATCACGGGTATTCCTGCTATTTTCTGGAGAGGGGATTTAAGGTAAGCAAATTTTACGATCATGACAACCGGCTGATCAGCTGGTACTGCGATATCATCTCCCACACTTACGACGAGGCCGAGGACACCTATGTGTTTACGGACCTGCTGGCGGACGTGATTGTGTATCCGGACGGTTTTGTGCGGGTGGTGGACCTGGACGAGCTGGCAGACGCCTTCCGGGACGGCCTGATTGATTCGGATCAGCTGCAGACCGCCCTGCGTCATCTGGACAAGCTTCTGTCCCTGATTTATAAAGGAGCCTTTCCCAGGCTCCAGAAATATATTGAGGACTTTGAGGAAACCTCCCCTTGAAACCGGGGAAGGCTACTCCTCGTCCTGCTCGGTCCGGGCACAGTACCCGATCAGAACCTTCCAGGTATTTTTCACACCGTCCCGGTGGCTTCTCTCATAGCCGTGGGACGCATACACGCCGGCGCCGATCAGACCGTGGCGCAGGTCGTATCCCGCCCTTAAGGTGGCTTCCACATCAGAGCCGTAGTGGGGGTATACATCCACCGCATAATCGGCTCCCGTCTTTACCGCCGCCTCAATCAGGCCGTTTACCACCGCAAAATCATAGGGGCCGCCGCTGTCCTTGGCACAGATGGACACCTGCCGTTCCGTGCAGGAGAGGCCCTCGCCCACACATCCCATATCTACGGAAATGGCTTCGCTCACTCCCTCCGGTACGGAGGCGCTGCCGCCGTGTCCCACTTCTTCATACACCGTGATGTGCACATACACAGCCCGGTCCTGGCAGATATTTTCCTCCTGCAGGTATCTGGCAAATCCCAGAAGAATTCCCACGCTCAGCTTGTCATCCAGAAAACGGCTCTTAATATAGCCTTTCTCCGTGATCCTGGTGCGGGGATCAAAGCAGACAAAATCTCCCGGCCGGATCCCCAGCTTCTGGGTTTCCTCCTTGGAGGAGGTCTCCTCATCCAGCACCACTTCCATATTGTCGAAATTCCGCTCCGTAGTATTGTAGTCTCCGTTTACATGGATGGAAGCGTTGTTCAGCTGGAAGGTGCCGTCATACACTCCGTTAAAACGGGTCATAACCCGGCAGTTTTCCGCTTCCGCATTGGAGGCGTTCATTCCTCCGATGGGCGTAATCCGCAGCCTTCCGTTGTCCTTCACCTGAGCCACCATGCCGCCCAGCGTATCCAGATGAGCTTCCAGCAGAATCCCGTTTTCCGTGTCCATGCCTCCCAGGCTCACCAGAATCCCGCCCTTTTTTGTTATCTCAGGCTGATACCCCATGGAGAGGAATTCATTGGCCACAAACCGGGCCGCATCCTCCGTATACCCGCTGGGACTGTCGATGGCCAGGAGCCGGGCGGTAACATCCAGTATATACTCTACATATTTTTCTTCATTCAAAATCTGCATGGCGATGCGCTCCTTTTTCTAAATTTTATATAAAATGTAATTTATAAATTGATTATGCGTTGTAGCTCTCATAGAATTGTGTTACATAATTCTACGAAAAAAAAGATAGCCGCCACTACCGGAAATAGTGACGGCAATGCTGTAAAGCATTAACAACTATATGGGTAGGCCGCTCTCTGGCTTTCCCACATCTACTATAACATATCTGGCGTAGAGTTACAACTTTAATCCGCCCCGTATTTAAATAAATTGTATTCTATTAAATTTCTGCCCTCAGTTTTTTATAGCGGCGATGACCTCCACCTCACACAGAACCCCTTTGGGCAGATCTTTCACCGCCACACAGGAACGGGCCGGCTTGCCGGTAAAGTAGGCGCCGTACACTTCATTAAACGGAGCAAAGTCTCCCATATCCGCCAGGAAGCAGGTGGTCTTCACCGCATCCTCAAATCCGATCCCCTGGCTCTCCAGCAAGGCTCCGATGTTTTTCATCACCTGTTCGGCCTGCTCTTTGATGGTGGTTCCCACCACTTCGCCCGTCACCGGGGACAGGGGAATCTGCCCGGAAAAAAAGACCAGTCCGTTTACAGCAATGCCCTGGGAATAGGGGCCGATGGCCGCAGGGGCCTTCTTCGTATCCACATACTTCAGCATAGTATTTTTCCTCCTAATGAACTTCTGTGTTTATGAAATGTAAGGAAACGTCACAAAAAGATTACATCTGTTTCCTGTACATCCGGGTGTACACATGTCCTGGACAGATGTTCCGCAGCAGACGGAATATTCTGTCTGCTGCGGACAGATGTCGACAGGACAAGGTGAACACCGGATGTCAGGAAACAATAAAATCTTTTTGTACGTTTATTATTTCAGCACTCTGGGAGCATTCCGCTCTTCCAGCTTCTTTAAAATCGCAGCGGGATCCTGGAATTTTGCCAGGAAAATCATGGCCGCGATGATGTAGGGCTTATAGCTGGCTTCCTTGTACAGGGGATCCCGGTAGCGGTCAAATACGCTGGCATCCACTTCTCCTTCTTTGCAGCTTACTCCGGAAATATCCGCGGGCAGGCAGTGCAGGTAGAGAGCTTTTCCGTCCTTTGTGGTTTTCATCAGCTCCTCCGAGCAGGTCCAGTCTTTGTACTGAGCGTTCTGAGCCAGCAGTTCCTTCTCCAGCTCTCCGATACCCTCGAAATCCCCTTTGCCGTACAGCTCGGTTCTCTTCTCCATGGCGGCAAACGGCGCCCAGCTCTTGGGGTACACGATATCCGCGTCCTTAAAGGCCTCCGCCATGCTGTTGGTCTTGGTATAGGAGCCGCCGGATTTTTCCGCGTTGGCCCTGGCTACAGCCTCCACCTCCGGGAATACCTCATATCCTTCCGGATGGGCCAGCACCACGTCCATGCCGAAACGGGTCATCAGGCCGATCACGCCCTGGGGCACAGACAGGGGCTTCCCATAGGAGGGAGAATAAGCCCAGGTCATGGCGATCTTCTTGCCCTTCAGGTTCTCCACGCCGCCAAACTCATGGATAATATGCAGCATATCCGCCATCACCTGGGTGGGATGGTCAATATCGCACTGCAGATTCACCAGCGTCGGCTTCTGCTCCAGAATGCCGTCCCGATGGCCCTCCGCTACCGCGTCCGCCACCTCGTGCATGTACTTGTTGCCCTTTCCGATATACATATCGTCCCGGATGCCGATGGCGTCCGCCATAAAGGAAACCATGTTGGCCGTCTCCCGCACCGTCTCCCCGTGGGCAATCTGGGATTTTCCCTCGTCCAGGTCCTGCACCTGCAGGCCCAGCATATTGCAGGCCGCTGCAAAAGAAAAACGGGTTCTGGTGGAATTGTCCCTGAAAATAGAAATGCCAAGGCCGCTCTCGAATACTCTTGTGGAAATATTATTCTCCCGCATAAAGCGCAGGGCGTCCGCCAGAGTAAACACCGCCTCCAGTTCCTCGTCCGTCTTTTCCCAGGTCAGGAAAAAGTCATTCTCATACATCTCTTTGAAATGCAGGGAATTCAGCTTGTCAATGTAATCCTGTAATGTTTTCATTTCACCGCTCCTCCTGTGTGCTCTTATTGATTGCCGCAGTAAGTGCCGGGCAGGGCCGCGTACACCGCCGCGCAGGTTACCAGATCCTGTTTCCAGGTTTTCTCATTGGGGGCATGGGCCTGGGCTTCCGCTCCCGGTCCGAAGCCGATGCAGGGGATCCCGTTTCTTCCCATAATGGATACGCCGTTGGTGGAGAAGGTCCACTTGTCCGTCAGGGGCCGGGACTGGCGCATGGTGAGAGTCTCCGGCGCGCCGATCCGTTTTTCTCCGTACAGTCCCCTGTAGGCAGCTTCCAGGGCCTTTGTCACCCGGTGGTCTTTTGGAATGGCCCAGGTGGGGAAGTAGCACTCGATCTCATAGACGCATCCCGTATAGGAAGGCCTGTCATAGCGGTACATGGACACCTTCACGTCGTCCCCGTATTTCTTCACGCTGGGCAGCTGGCGGATTTCCTCCAGGCAGCTCTCCCATGTCTCTCCGAAGGTCATCCGACGGTCCAGGGACACAGAGCAGGAATCCGCCACCGCGCACCGGCTGGGGGAGGTATAGAAAATCTGGGATACCGTTATGGTGCCCCGCCCCAGAAAGCGGGCCTCCTCCCAGTCCGGATTATATTTGGGGTTCAGCATCTTCACCAGGCCTTTGACCGCCGTTTCATCTTCATCATCATTTTCATTCAGCGCCCGCACATCCTGCAGGATATCCGCCATTTTGTAGATGGCATTGTCGCCCCGTTCCGGCGCGGAACCGTGGCAGGAAACTCCCTTGACGTCCACCCGGATCTCCATCCGGCCCCGCTGTCCCCGGTAAATGCCGCCGTCCGTGGGCTCCGTGGAGACCACAAATTCCGGCCGGATCCCGTCCTCATGGATGATATACTGCCAGCACAGGCCGTCGCAGTCCTCCTCCTGAACCGTACCCACTACCATAATCCGGTAGCCTTCCGGTATCAGTCCCTGCTCCTTCATAATCTTTGCTCCGTACACAGCGGACACCACGCCGCCGCACTGGTCCGATACGCCCCGTCCGCCGATCTCCGTGTCCGTCTCATACCCTTCGTAAGGATCAAAGGTCCAGTTCTCCGGATTGCCGATGCCCACCGTGTCAATATGGCCGTCGAAGGCAATGATTTTATCGCCCTCCCCCATAAAGCCCATCACGTTTCCCTGGGGATCGGTCTTTACCTCGTCAAAGCCCAGCTTTCTCATCTCTGCCGCAATGGTCTCGGCGTGGGCTCTCTCCCCGCAGCTCTCCCCGGGATGGCGCACGATGGCCCGCAAAAAAGCGGTCATATCCTTCTCGTAGCCCCGGGCCGCCTCCCTGATTCTGTCAAAATCCATGCGATCCTCTCCTTCCTCTTATTGTATTATCTCTCATTTCCGTTCCATACAATCGATTTATACCGCTGGGGATCCGTATCCCCCTCGGTGGAAAACAGCAGCACTTTCGAATCCCGGTTCAGCCCCAGGTGGTCCCGCAGTTTTCCGTATTCTCCCATGGTCATCAAACAGGCCAGCATCCCGAAAGGCGCAGCCCCCGATTCCCCGGAAGTGACAGGCGGATCTCCCTTCAGAGGCGCCGCCAGCATCCGCATTCCTCTGGCCGCCACCCAGTCCGGAACAGCCGCAAACGTATCCGCGTGATTTTTCAGAATGTCCCAGGAGATGGTATTGGGCTCCCCGCAGGCCAGCCCGGCCATAATGGTTTCCATGTCTCCTTCCACAATCTGAGGGGTTCCGTCCCCCTTTACCGCTCCCTTATAGAGGCAGGCCGCCGCGGCAGCCTCCACCACCACCACTTTGGGAGGATGATCCGGATAGCGGTTGGCAAAGTAGCCCTGCACCGCTCCCGCCAGGGAACCTACCCCCGCCTGGATAAACACATGGGTGGGCCTCTCGCAGCCGTACTCCTTCAGCTGTTCATCCGCCTCCATGGCCATGGTGCCGTACCCCTGCATAATCCAGGAGGGAATCTCCTCATATCCCTCCCAGGCGGTATCCTGCACCATCACGCCGTTCTCCGTCTTCATGGCCATCTCGTTGGCCATCCGGACGCACTCGTCATAGTTATATTCCTCAATGGAAGCCTTGGCTCCCTCCGCCAGGATGTTCTCCAGTCTGGTCCGGGTGGTTCCCTTTGGCATCAGCACTACCGCCTTCTGCCCCAGCCGGGCCGCCGCCCAGGCTACGCCCCGTCCGTGGTTGCCGTCCGTAGCCGTAAAAAAGGTGGCCTGGCCGAACTCCTCCCGCAGCTTTTGCGACGTCAGCACCTGGTAGGGAAGGTCTGCCACATCCCGGCCGGTCTGTTTCGCAATGTAGCGGGCCATGGCAAAGGAACCGCCCAGGACCTTAAAGGCGTTCAGCCCGAACCGGTAGGATTCATCCTTCACATAAACGGCTCCCAATCCCAGATAATCCGCCATCTTTTCCAGCTTTGCCAGCGGCGTCACACTGTACTGGGGAAAGCTCTCATGAAATGCCCTGGCCTTTTTTACCTGGGAAAGGTCCATCACCTTCAGGCTGGCGTCTTCTGTCCCCGGCATTCTGTTTACCGCCCACTTGATCGTTTCCATACCGCCTCTCCTCCTTATCCTTTCTCCTCTTTTATTTCTATCATATCATATACCTTTGGAAAATCAACACTTTGCAAATCCCCCGATTTGATGGTAGTATAAAAAAAACGCAAAAGGAAACAGTGATTATGTCAGGTATTTTTTCCGATCATACCGTTATGGTCCGGGGCGGCGGAGATCTGGCCAGCGGAACCATCCACCGGCTGGTGCGGTGCGGATTTCCCGTGATTGTGCTGGAAATTCCCCGGCCGTCCGCCATCCGGCGGCAGGTAGCTTTCTGCGAGGCCGTCTACGACGGCGCCGCCGTGATAGAAGGGGTAACCTGCCGGCTGGCAGCTTCTCCCGGTGAAGCCAGAAAAATAGCCGCCCGGGATGAGGCCGCCCTGCTGATCGACCCGGAATGCCGGTCTCTAAAGGAACTGCGGCCCTGGGCTCTGGTGGACGCCATTCTGGCAAAGAAAAACCTGGGCACCAGCCGCTCTATGGCCAGCCGGACCATTGCCCTGGGTCCCGGATTCTGCGCGGGAAAAGACGTGGATCTGGTGATCGAGACTAAAAGAGGCCACGATCTGGGCCGGATTATCACAGAAGGCTATGCCGCCCCCGACACCGGCGTGCCCGGAACCATCGGAGGATACGGCAGAGAGCGGGTGGTGCGGGCCCCTGCCGACGGCATTTTGGAGCCGGAAGTTTCCATCGGAAGCCAGGTGGAAACGGGCCAGCTCATCGCCCGGATTTTTCCGGCGCCCTCCGGCAAAAACGCCGGCCCAACCGCATCCTCTCAGACGGCGGTTCCGGTATACGCCAGTCTTTCCGGGCTGGTGCGGGGTATGATACGGGCCGGTTATCCCGTAACAGAGGGTCTGAAAATCGCGGATATTGATCCTCGTAAGGAGGAGTACGCCAACTGCTTTACCATCTCCGACAAGGCCCGGTGCATCGCCGGCTCCGTGCTGGAGGGACTGCTCTGGACCCAAATGCGGCAGGCGCCGGACAACTCCTCCCAAACGGAGGCATAGGATATGATTTACTGGCTAAAAGACGAAAAAGAAAACTGGCAGCCTTATCCCAACAGCCGGACGCCCCTGCTTTCCGTTCTGACAGAGCGGCTGAAGCGGCAGGCGCCTTTTTCCAAAGCGGAGGGCGCTCTTTGCGTCTGTCTGGCAGGAGCCGGCGGCAAAACCTCCCTCCTCTGGGAACTGCAGCGGGAATGTGACTCTCTCGGGCAGTCTGCCCTGGTCACTGCCACCACTCACATGATGCTGACCCCGCGGATGCTGGAGACAGGTTTTGCCGCCGGCACCCCCGTCCTGCCTCCCGTCCGGGAGGGCGAATGGATCAAATGCGCCGCTCCGGATCCGGACAGCCTGGAGGCGTTCCGCCATCAGCGGGATGTGCTGCTGATTGAGGCGGACGGCTCCCGCAGGCTTCCCATGAAAATTCCCGCCTCCCATGAGCCGGTCATCCCGGAATGGAGCCGGATCATCCTGGTACTCTGCGGCCTGTCTGCCCTGGGGCAGCCTCCCGAAAAAGTCTGCCACCGGTGGGCTCTCTTTGGGAAAAACAGGGAAACGCTTTGCCGGGTCACCCCTGCGCTTATGGCAGACGTGATGCGGGAGTATTATCTGGAACCTCTGAGCCGCCGCTTTCCGTCCGCACTGGTCCTGCCGGTGTGGAATCAGGCGGACACGCCTGCCCTGCTGGAGCAGGCCCGGCAGACCGCCGCGCTCTGCGGCTGGAGTTTTCAGCTGATCATGCGGATCTCCCCGGCAAAACCGGACAACACTGCAGACTAAAATGACTATAAGGAGAACTTTATCTTGAATCAGATGATAAAAAAGAAAAAAACTTTACTGATAGATCTGCTCTGCGATCTGGCCGGAGGCATTCTATACGCCATGGGTATCTATACCTTCGCCAAGATGGCGGATTTCGCACCCGGCGGCCTCTCCGGCCTGGCTCTGATCAGCAACTATCTGTGGGGACTTCCCATCGGTCTGATGACCCTGATCCTCAATGTGCCGCTGGTCATTGTCAGCTATAAAGTGGTGGGAAAACAGTTCCTGTTAAAGACCGCCCGGAGCATGGTTATTTCCACCATTATCCTGGACCTGATCTTTCCCCTGACGCCGCCCTACACCGGCAGCCCCTTCATGGCGGCCCTCTACTCCGGTCTCTGCATGGGAGCGGGCATGGCGTTTTTCTATATGCGGGGCAGCAGTTCCGGAGGCATGGATTTTCTGATTATGACCATCAAAGTGCGCCATCCCCATTTTTCCCTGGGCATGGTTACCATGGTGACCGATTTTCTCATCATCCTCTTAGGCTGGCCTGTATTCGGCAATATCGACGCGGTTCTCTACGGACTGGCTACCGCCTTTGTGTCCACCATTGTTCTGGATAAAATCCTCTACGGCGTGGGCGCTGGAAAGCTGATAATCATTATCACCAATGAGGGCCAGCAGCTGGCAGACCGGATCGGGGAGATGACAGACCGGGGTTCCACCATCATCCGGGCCAGAGGCACCTATACCCAGGCAGACCGGCAGGTACTGCTGTGCGCCTGCTCCAAGTCCCAGACCTACTCCATTACCGCCGCCGCCCACCAGGTAGACCCGGGGGCTTTTATCATGGTAACGGAGACGAGCGAAGTGTACGGGGAAGGTTTCATAGAAAAGAAATGAGGATGCTGTTTCGCAGCATCCTCTTCTATATCACTTAAATATGGATAGACTGTCTGTTTCTCAGATCTGGTCGATCATGTCACGCAGCTGTTTTGCGCTGTACTGCAGTTTCTCGATCTCGTCGTTGGTCAGATCCAGAACGATGCGGTCCTGAACGCCTTCCGGTCCGATCACGGTGGAAACGCTTACGCAGACATCATTCAGGCCATACTCGCCGTGCATCATGGTAGATACGGTTGCCACAGAGTTGTGAGCGCTCAGCACCAGTTTGCACAGACGAACTACGGATACGGCGATTGCATAGAAGGTAGCGCCCTTGTTGGCGATTACCACGCCGCCGGAAGTACGCACATAGTCGATGATACGGTCCGGATCAAAGGAGATCTTGCCTCTGTTGGGGCTGTACTTCTCATAGTACTCCTGGATGGAGATACCTGCGATGTGAGCTGCGGACCAGGGCACGAAGGAGCTGTCGCCGTGCTCACCGAAGATGTAGGCATGTACGTTCTTGGAAGAAATGCAGCACTCCTCGGCCAGCAGAGAACGAAGTCTCGCGGTGTCCAGAGATGTTCCGGAACCGATGATGTGCTTCTCGGGGATACCGGACTCTTTGATGAATACATAGGTCAGGATATCAACCGGGTTGCTGACAATGATATAAATAGCGTTGGGTGCAGCCTTTGCGATATTCTGGGCAATGTCTTTTGTGATGCCCACGTTGATCTTGGTCAGATCCAGTCTGGTCTGGCCCGGTTTTCTGGCTACGCCGGAGGTAATGATTACGATATCGGAATCCTTGGCTGCGTCATAATCGCCGGATACAACGGTAATGGGATCACGGAACGCGGTACCCTGCTGAATATCCATTACTTCGCCGTCAGCCTTCTTCTTGTTGATATCGATCAGAACCAGCTCGGTTGCGATGGTTTCGTTGGAAAGTGTGTACGCAATCGTAGCGCCTACAGAGCCGGCACCAATGATAGTAATTTTGTTTGCCATTTCATTTTACCCCTTTCTCTCTGTCCAGGAATCTGCTAGAACAGACATTCCTATCCATTATTCTTTTGTCACTAAAAATCATACCACATTGTTATTTTATAGTCAATTCATTCCCACGTTTTTTCTTGCCTCTCACCGCTTCCGCTCCGGCACATACAGCACCTCCTCCAGGGTTCTGACATTCTCCTGAAAATCCGGGTTGTTGCGGTACAGATTTTCCAGATAAGCCCCCGCCTGCCCCCGGGACTGTTCCTGCACTTCCCCAAGCGTCAGCTCTTCACTGGAGATCCGAAAAACCAGGATGTTTCTGGCAAACGAAGGCGAAGATTCCAGCCACTCCAGAATTTCCTCCGCCAGCTCCGGTTCATTTCGCAGGCTTACATCCCACAGAATTGCCTTTACCTGGCTGTAATCCACATAACGGTCCTGGAGGTTCTGCACCTGTTTAACCGCCTCCCGGATGGATTCCGCCCGCACTGCCGTCAGGCTGGCGTCATTCACCGGAAAGGTCAGTTCGTCCGGCGCCTTCTCCTCTCCCTCCCCGGAGGGCTCCGTCTCCAGCTCCATCAGCCCCTGGCCCTTTTCCTCCGAAGAATCGGCGCTGCCTTTTGCGTCGGGCCAGGCGCAGGCCAGCACCACGTCCCCTTCCAGAGCTCCCACTTCCAGGGCCAGGGGAAAGGCCCGGGTCTCCAGCTCCCTGGCGCTGCAGCCGGTGAGGAAAAGGAACAGCGTCAGACAGAAAACCGCCAGCCCCATCTTTCCCGTTTTCCGACGTTTCTTCCTTCTTCCGCCCCGGCTCATCCACAGGGCCGCAGCCAGAAGGAGGGGGGCGCAGACCAGAAAGGACACCGCCCCTCCCCAGAGCAGCACCTCCCGATACGCGCTCATTCCCAGGCACAGCAGCCAGGCGACGGCAGCGGCGGCCGTCATAAACTTCCGGTTCATCTTCTGTCTTTTGGGGCCGGCCAGTTCCCCGGCCAGAACGCCCCCGTAAAAAACTCCTTCTCCCACTGACAGAAACAGGGAAAATTCCAGGAACCCGATGAGCAGAATATCCCATCGTTGCAGGAAAACGCCGTTTAAGCTGGCGCTGCTCATAAGGGAAATCACAGGCCAGGCAAGCCGCCTCATCCCCTCGGCTCCGAATATGCCAAAGCAGGCCAGAAATGTAAAAAAGAGCAAAACAATCGTCATGGCCACCGCCCGCCCGCATCTTTTTTTCATATTTTCAGGGTCCTCCACCTGCTCCTTTACCACCGGAAGGATCCCCAGCGTGCCAAACCCGGGCAGCACCGCCGCCGTGCAGCCCACAAAGGGCAGCGCTTTAAGCCCCTTCTCATCCAGTGCCATCTGCGCCGGCCTGAAAGAGGTCATGGCCAGCAAAATCATAAGGAAAAATAGCCCCCACACAAAAAAGGCGGTAAGCTCGCTGACTCTGCCTCTCACTTCCATCCCTCCCAGCGCCAGATAAAGTCCCAGTCCCGCCGCCGTCAGCGTCACCAGCCGGAAATCAGCCTCGGGTATCAGATACGTCACGGCAATCCGGCCGCACAGATACATCATCAGGGCGCTGTGATACAGAAAATAAAGGATCCCCAGGACATAGACGCCGCCTGCCGCCAAGCTTCCCAGCCGTTCTTTCAGACAACCGTAATAGCTGCCCTGCCGGCTTCTTCTTTTCCGCAGGATCAGGTATCCCATCTCCAGCACCAGAAGTCCCCCCGCCAGCAGCCCCGCCAGGGCGCTGCGGCCTCCCGCCCGGCCGGCCGCCGCCGGAAACAGCAGAAGCATTTTCCCCATCCAGTCCGTCAGCAGCAGGGCCTGCAGCTGCCGGGAAGAAATTTTATGATTTTCAGAAAACATCCTGCTCTCCCTTCTCCTGTTTCTTTTTGTTTCCGGCCCGCCGCCGCTCCTCTCTTCTGGCATACACCGGCCGGCGGTCCATTCTCCGCATAGGCGCCCGAAGCAGGCCGTCCGTCCACCGGGATATGCCGTCCCGCTCCCTGGCTACAAAAGGCATCAGATAGGGGATGCCGAAGCTTTTAAGCCCCGCCAGATGAATCAGCAGCGCCAGCCATCCCGCCGCGAAACCGTAGATGCCAAACAGGCCGCACAGGATAATCATGCCGTACTTCATAATGCGAAACGCCTCTGAGAGTTCCTCGTTGGGAATAGAAAAAGATCCCAGGGCCGTCAGGGCATCCACAATCACAATAATAGGGCTGATCAGGTTGGCGGTTACCGCGGCCTGGCCGATAATCAGGCCTCCCACAATGCCGATCATGTTTCCGATGGGGCCCGGCATCCGAAGCCCCGCCTCCCGCATCAGTTCAAAAGCGCCCTCCATCAGCAGCACCTCCGCCATAGCCGGAAAAGGTACTCCCTCCCTGGCCTGCGCCATGGACAGCACCAGATTTACCGGCAGAAGCTGGGGGTGAAAGCAGGTCACCGCCAGATACAGGCCCGGCATGGAAAAAGCCAGAAATACGGCCAGGTACCGGACGCACCGCAGCAGGGACGCGATCTGAAAGTTTCCATAGTAATCGTCGCCGGTCTGAAGCAGGCTGTTCATGGTGGTGGGCAGCAGCAGTCCCACCGGCGTATTGTCGCACAAAACCAGGATCCGGCCCTCCAGCAGCGCGGCGGCCGCCCGGTCCGGCCGTTCCGTCGTCTGAAACTGGGGAAAGGGAGAATACCACACATCCTCTGTCAGCTGTTCCACCATTCCGCTGTCCATGATTCCATCGATACAGACCTGTCCCAGCCTTTGCCGGATCTCCTCCAGCAGAGACGGATAGGCCAGATTCTCCATATACACCAGAGACAGCAGCGTGTTGGACTCTTCCCCCAGGAAATGCTCTTCCACCTTCAGCGCCGTGGTGCGCAGCCGCTTTCTCACCAGCGCCGTATTGATTTTCACCGATTCGCTGAAGGCTTCCCGGGAGCCCCGCAGCACTTTTTCCGAATCGGCTTTTGACACCCCCATTCCCGGATACCCTTTGCTCCCAATCTTCAGCCCCCGGTCATACCCGTCCAGAAAGAGAACCGCATTCCCGGCCAGCATGGCGGCCATAGCTTCCTCCATGGAAGCCAGCTCTTTCATGTCGGATATTCCCAGCCCGTTCTCCTCTGCCGTTTCCAGGATGCTGCCTGCGCCCATTTCCCACAGATGGTTCAAAAACTTGCCGATCACCGAATCTTCCAGCATCATGTTGCTGACAGCCGCCTCGATATACACAACCAGGCACTCCACCCGGTTCTCTTTTCCCAGAAACATGGAGCGGATCACAATATCCGCGCATCCCTCGCACAGCTTCCGGACTCTCTCTTCTGTCTGTCTGATATGGGGTGAAATTTTTTCGCTCATGGACGCCTCCCGTCAGTTTTCTTAATCCACGCAAAAAGGACAGAAGCGTCCTTCTGTCCTTTAGCATTTCCCATCTTCTCTTTTTTATGACCGGGGAGCCTTTTTTTCGTTTTCCTCCGCCGTCTCCATATGAAGGCTTTCGATAATAGACTGCCGCTGCTGCTCAATATGGTGCCGGATCGCAAGCTTGGCTTTCTCTTCCGACCGCTCCTCCAGAGCCTGGCAGATAATCTGATGCTCCTCCACCAGATTGTGGTGGCTGTTTTTATCCTTCAGATTTTCCAATCGATAACGATAGATCTGTTCCCGGATATTGTTCAGGATCTGTATCAGCCGCCGGTTGCCCGTGGCTTCGCAGATGATCTCATGAAAGTCCACGTCCGCCTGGGCGCTGGCCATCAGATCTTCCCGCTTCAGGCAGTCCGCAAATTTTTCAGCCGCCTGCCGCAGCTGGACGATCTGCTCTTTCGTCATATTCCGGCAGGCTTTTGTCACTGCCAGCTCCTCCAGGGCCGCCCGCACTTCCAGCACATCCTCCAGGTCAGACTTGGTAATCTCCGCCACCACAGCCCCTCTGCGGGGAACCATGTGAACCAGGCCCTCCAGTTCCAGCATACGGATCGCTTCCCGCACCGGCGTCCTGCTGACCCCCAGTTTCTGTGCCAGATGAATCTCCATCAGCCGCTCTCCCGGCTGAAGAGTGCCTCTTAGAATCGCCTGCCGCAGCGTCTGGAATACCACGTCCCGCAAAGGCAGATATTCATTCATCTGCAGCTGCATGTTATCTGTCATCCGGACCGCCCCCTTTCAGACCCGTTTCCCGGCGCTGCAAAGTCCGGCGGCCTTCTGCCCCTCCCCCGGCGCCGTCAGAGCCTGCCGCCGGGCTGAAAAATTCTGTCAGATAGACCTGCTTGGCCATGCTTCCCCGCTTCAGCTTTTCATAAGCCTTTCTGGCCGCCGCTTTATCCTCAAATAATCCGAATACCGTGGGACCGCTGCCGCTCATCATGGCATTCCGGGCGCCCATTTTCATCATCTCATCCTTTATTTCCTGTATCACCGGGCAGGCCGGGATCGTCACCGTCTCCAGCACATTTCCCATTTTTTCCGCCAGAGCCTTCAGATCCCCTGTCTTCAGCGCTTCTATCTGACCGTCTATATCCGGATGGAAAGGAAGCTGGTCCGCCTTCAGGTTCCCGTACACAAACTTCGTAGATATATGGGCCTTGGGTTTTGCCAGCAGCACATGGCAGGCGGGCGGAGCCGGCAGGGACGTCAGCTTTTCTCCGATCCCTTCCGCCAGAGCCGTTCCCCGCAGGATACAGTAGGGCACATCGGCTCCCAGCTTCACCCCCCGATTCATCAGTTCGGTTCTGGAGAGTCCCAGCCGGAACAGCCTGTTTACTCCGATCAGCACAGCCGCCGCGTCAGAGCTTCCGCCTGCCAGCCCCGCCGCCACCGGGATATGCTTTTCCAGGTTGATAAACACGCCCTTACGGATCTGGAATTCCTCCATCAGAAGCCTGGCGGCCCGGTATACCAGGTTGTCCTCTCCCACCGTCAGAAACGGCAGATTGGTTTTTACCCGGATCCCTTCCGCTTCCGTCACCGTAATCTGTATCCGGTCGTACAGGCGGATCGTCTGCATAATCATCCGCAGTTCATGGTATCCGTCTTCTCTTTTTCTCAGCACATCCAGGCCCAGATTAATTTTGGCCATGGCTTTCAGCTTTAATTCTCTCATCTTTTGCCCTCAATACTTTATACCTGTAATCAGTTTAACCTGTTACGTTTATTGTATACAAAATTCACTGAAGATGCAATCCTTTCTTAAATCATTTTATGGTGTATGAATCTGTCTGTAAAACGTCAAAAAGGCCAGCCCTACAGGAGTTCTTCTCGCTGATCGTGGATCAGAAAATTTTCGATCCCCGCTTTGATAAACTGATCAATGGTCTGCTGTATTTTCGTCCAGTCACCGCAATGCTGTTTGATCATCATACGGTTGATGGCAAGGCAGCCGTTCATCTGGAAATAGAAAATAGCTTCGGCCTGTTCAAAAGTCAGAAGGCTGTGCTGCATTAAGTGCGTAACAAATTGCTCCTTGCCGGAATCCACCAGTTTCTCCAACATTCGGGAGGAAGTGATCTCATCAAAAAAGAGTATCTGGTACTGGGAGGCGGAACGGATCTTTTCACAAAACGGATAAGTACAGTTTTGTTTATAGGGACAGAGCACATGATCCAGGACGCTTGAAGTATCTGAAAGAAAATCCTCAAAAATGTCATCCAGGACATCATCGATATCGCAGTAATGAAGATAGAACGTGCCGCGGTTTATTTCTGCCTTTTTACATAGCTCTGTCACGGTAATCTTACTGTATGGCTTGGTTTTCAGTTCCTCCAGCAGGATGCCTTTAATAGTCTGACGGGTGTATCGGGTTCGCCGGTCTGTTTTTTGTGTCCTTTCCATAAAAATTTCTCCAGTTTCTATACAATTTCCAAATTCTGTTCAGAAACGTATCAATATGAAAATATTGACGGTTGAACTGCCTGGCAGATTTATTATAATGGCTTTGACGCCAAAAATCAACAATGTGTTCAGAAACAAAACACTATGTACAGAAGGAGGAACAAGCAGATGGGACATATCATAGCAGTTGCGGGAAAAGGCGGTGTGGGAAAAACAACACTGTGTGGTCTGCTGATCCAGTACCTTTGTGAAACCGGAAAAAAACCGGTATTGGCTGTAGATGCGGATGCAAATGCGAATCTAAATGAGGTGCTGGGAGTGGAAGCAGGCGTGACGTTGGGAGAACTTCGGGAGGAGATCGAGCGTGCCGGCGTCGATCCGAGATATAAGATTCCCGTGGGCATCACAAAGGCTGCTTATCTGGACAGCCGTCTGGCTGACGCATTAACAGAAGAAGATGACTACGATCTGTTGGTGATGGGACGCTCCCAGGGGCAGGGCTGCTACTGCTTTGTCAATGGAATTGTACAGACGCAGATCCAGAAGTTGCAGAGTAATTATCCGTATATCGTCGTGGATAACGAAGCTGGCATGGAGCACATCAGCAGAGGTATTCTTCCCAATATGGAAATTGCCATCCTGGTCAGCGACTGCTCCAGAAGGGGTGTGCAGGCTGCGGGCAGGATTGCCGCATTGATGAAGGAACTGAATTTCCATCCTCAAAAGGTTGGCCTGATCGTAAATCGGGCGCCGGAAGGGAAGCTGGATGCAGGTACCGGGGAAGAAATTGAAAAACAGAAACTGGATTTATTGGGGGTAGTTCCCCAGGATGAAGACGTTTACCGTTTTGACTGTGAGGGGCGCCCTACTGTGCAGCTGCCAAAAGATTCACCGGTAAGAGAAGCGCTCAAAGGGATTATTGAAAAACTGGGATTATAAACCGAAGAAACGAGGAGCCGATCATGATTGAATTTGCGGATTGTCAGGATATAAGGAAGATGGCAGTGATTGAAGAAATGGATTGTCCCAGATGCGGCGCAAAGGATGGCATCGAGGTATTTGAGAGGGACAGCCTGACAGTGGGGGAAAGTATATGCGATCAATGCGGTTACACCATCCCGGAGGGAGTCCCGCTGCAGCTATATCTGGAACAGCTAAAACAAGGAGATAAGGAGACGGGAAGATGAAAGTAACAATATGATCTGGTGCTGATGGTCGTAGATCCTTCTTATGAATCCCTGCAGCTTTCTAAGAAGATTGGAGAATTGGCGGAAGGTATTGGAAAGCCGTTTTATTAAAGTAACCGAAGACAACCGGGAAATGATGTACGAAAATATATGGAAGCCGGAACCTATTGAATGTTTGGCAGAATTTCTGCTTTAGCGCGGCCGGGCTCATCGAACCCGGCCGCGCTGCATTTCCGTTCTGACCGCACCTTCCACTGTTTCCTTCTCTTCATTGGCATTCCGCTATTTTCCTCACCACAGCGACCGCACGCTCTCCCGTTCTATGAACTGGGTGCACACCTGGACCTTCTGCCGGTTGCCGTTGTTGTCCTGAATCATATCCCGCAGCCGCCGTACCGCCGCCCGGCCGATCTCCTGCTTGGGCACCCGCAGGGTGGTCAGAGGCGGGGAGGAGATGGCCGCAAAGGGCAGATCATCAAATCCCACCACCGACACATCCTCCGGGATCCGGATCCCGCACTCCGCCATGGCCTTCATGGCTCCCAGGGCGATCATATCGTTGTCCGCGAAAAAGGCAGTGGGCAGATTGGGCTTCCGGCTCAGATAAGCCTTCATATCCGCATAGGATCCCTCCATATCGCAGGAGAGCGTCACCACATGCTCCTTCTTCAGGGGCAGCTGGGCTTTGCGCAGCGCCGTCTGATAGCCGGTGGCTCTGGAACGGAAAGGTTTGATGCGGAAATTTCCCTGGAGATAGCCGATCTCCTTGTGGCCGTTGCCAATCAGATACTCGGTGGCCATCCGGGCCGCGTCCGCATTGTTGATCAGCACCGCGTCAAAGGACATATCCTCCCGCCAGTAGTCGATCATCACAAAGGGAGAGGGGAGGCTGCGGATCATTTCCAGATCCTCGTCCAGCAGCTCCGTACCCAGGAAAATAATTCCCGCCGCCTTGTCATTGGACAGCCATTTCAGCTCTTCCTTAAAATTGCTGCTCTGCCGGTCCAGGTTGTACATGGTCATCTCCATGCCGCAGGCCCGGCACTCCTGCTCGATCCCGGTGATCATCAGGGGGAAATAGGGCGTATCCTCCACCACCCGTCCGGTTCTTTTATAGGTAACAAATTTAACCTTCCGGATCTGGTTCTCATCAAAATAGCCCAGATCCTGGGCGACCCGCAGAATGGTAGCCGCGGTCTCCGCGTTCACGCCCTTTTTGTAATTCAGGGCGTTGGAGACTGTCGCCGGTGAAAACCCCGTAATTTCACTGATTTTCTTTGCACTGACTTTCATGGCACCCTCCCATTCTGATATCTTCTCTTATCCGCACCGGCGCAAGCCGTTCCCACATTTTCGTTTATGTGTAAATATTTTTATAAATATTTATACATTTTTATCCTATACCAGTTTTTACTGAAATTCAACTAAAAACGTTTCGGAAAATCCATTTTTTTACAGAAAAGGCATTTCTCACCCTCCGGCCTTTACTTCGTCCGCACCATATCCACGGCAGCCTGCCAGCCCCGGTACTTCTGCTCCCGCAGATTTTCCTGCATGTCCGGCGTGTAGCTGGTTCTCTGAAGCCCTTCAAAAACAGACGCGTCATAGATGCCTGCCGCCAGTCCCGCCGCGTAAGCCGCGCCGATACCGGAGAGTTCTTCCGCATCGGGGACCCGCACCGGAATATTCATAATATCGCTCTGCATCTGCATCAGATAGCCGTTTCTGGTAGGTCCGCCGTCTACCCGCAGTTCCCGGATGGGCAGTCCGGAGGCTTTTCCCATGATCCGGATCACATCCGTAATCTGATAGACAATACAGTCCAGAGCCGCCCGCACAATCTCCGCCTTCCCGGTGGTCCGGGTCATGCCGCAGATCACCGCCGTCGCCTGGCTGTCCCAGTAGGGAGCTCCCAGACCGGAAAAAGCAGGCACCAGATAGGTCTTATCCTGAGGATGGGACTCTCTTGCCAGCCCCTCTGTCTCTTTTGCCGAAGCAATCAGCTTTACGTCATTCTGGAGCCAGGAAATCACAGCGCCGGTATAGTTAATGTTTCCCTCCAGCACATAATTCACCTTTCCCCCCATGGACCAGGCCAGGGAGGTCACCACGCCCAGATCCGTAAACACCGGCTTTTCACCGATATTCATCATGATGGAGGAACCGGTCCCGTAGGTGGCCTTGATCATGCCGGGCTTCAGGCAGCCCTGGCCGAACAGGGCGCCGTGGGAATCTCCCAGCACGCCCCGGATGGGAATGGGGGTATCCAGGTATCCTTCAAAGTCTGTAACGCCGTAGTCCCCGTCTGAATCGGTTACCCGGGGCATACACCGGGCCGGAATGCCGAATACCTCCAGGCAGGTTGAATCCCACTCCAGCTTTTCGATATTAAAGAGCTGTGTCCGGGAGGCGTTGGAGTAATCCGTCTGGAAATTTTTCCCTTTTGTAAGGCGGTATACCAGCCAGCTGTCAATGGTGCCGCAGGCAATCTCCCCTGCTTCGGCCAGTTCTTTTACCCCTTCCACATTTTGGAAAATCCAGGCCAGCTTGGCCGCGGAAAAATAGGGAGAGAGCTGCAGTCCCGTCCTGGCCTTGATGGTGGGAGCGTATCCGGCCCGCTCAATCTCCTCGCAGATGGCGGCGCCTCTGGCGCACTGCCATACAATGGCATTGTAAACCGGCTCCCCTGTCTTTTTGTTCCAGCAGGCAGCCGTCTCCCTCTGGTTGCTGATGCCCAGCACCGCCAGCTGGGATTTGTCAATCCCCGCCTTCTCCACCAGATCTTTCACCACCTGCACGGTATTTGCGTAAATCTCATTCAGATCATGTTCCACCCAGCCCCGCTCGTCGATGATCTGCCGGTGGGGCAGGTCGCTTCTGCAGAGCAGTTTTCCGGCCGTATCAAAAAGCAGCGCCTTCGTTCCCTGGGTGCTCTGATCAATTCCCAATACATATCGTTCCATTTATTCGCTCCTGTTTTATATATAGAGGGACGCCCCCAAAATCCGGCAGCGTCCCCACAGTTTCTGTTATCCTAACAGTTCTTCCGCCTTCTTTGCGATTCCCTCAGCATTCAGGCCGTAATAATCGAATACTTCTTTGGAAGTCCCGGTGATGACCGGCTCATCCGGCAGCGTCATATTGACTACTTTCTTCGGGCAGTTGGCGGCTACCACCTGGGCTACCATGGAGCCAAGCCCGCCGAAGGGAGAATGCTCTTCCACGGTAATCACCGCTTTCGCGTTCTGGGCTGCCCGGATAATGGCATCCTGATCCAGCGGCTTTACGCAGTACATATCCACCACCGTGGCGGAAATTCCCTTCTCCTCCAGCAGTTTTGCAGCGTCTGCCGCAGGCTTTACCATCTCGCCGCAGGCAATCAGGGCTACGTCCGTTCCCTGGCGGATCACAGTGGCTTTGTCCATCTCAAAAGGCACGTTTCCTTCCTCATAGACGTCTTCCACCGCGTTTCTGCCCACCCGGATGTAAGCCGGCTTCTCGTCCTTTAACAGAGCCTCCACCAGACATCTGGTCTGGAGATGGTCGCTGGGAAGGTACACCCGCATATTGGGGATCGCTGCCATGGCGGCGATATCCTGGGCGGAGTGATGGCTCATGCCCAGAGCGCCGTAGCTGATGCCGCCGCTGATGCCGATGAGCTTAACATTGGTATTGGAATAAGCGCAGTCGATCTTGGCCTGCTCATAGCTTCTGGTGCTTAAGAAACAGGCGGGGGAAGCGGCGTAGGGTTTCTTGCCGCATTTGGCCAGGCCGGCGGAAATACTCACCAGATCCTGTTCCGCGATACCCACTTCCACAAACTGTTCCGGGTATGTATCCGCAAAAGGAGTCATGGAGGCGGATCCTCTGGAATCACTGCACAGCACTACGATATCCTTATCCTCTTTGGCGTGCTCCATCAGCACTTCACAAATTACCTGGCGGTTTGCAATCTTATTCATGTAACGCGGCCTCCTTCCTCGCTTCCAGATCGCTCATGATCTGCTTTACTTCATCCTCCGTAGGCACCTTGTGATGCCAGTTTGCCTTGTTCTCCATCACAGAAGAGCCGTAGCCCTTGATGGTATTGGCAATCACCACCGTAGGCATTCCCTTCACGGTTTTTGCCGTATCAAACGCCGCGTTCAGTTCATCGATGCTGTTTCCGTTTACGCTGATTACGTTCCAGCCGAAACTGCGGAAGCGGTCGCAGAGGTTGTCATGGTGCATCACGTCCTCGGTATTTCCGGAAATCTGCAGCCGGTTGCGGTCCACTACCGCGCACAGGTTATCCAGCTTATACTGGGAGGCAGCCATGGCGCCTTCCCACACAGAGCCTTCCGCCAGTTCCCCGTCGCCCATCACCGTATACACCCGGGCGCTGCTCTTATTCATCTTCTCCGCCAGGGCCATGCCCACGCATACGGGAAGACCATGTCCCAGAGAGCCGGAGTTCATCTCGATGCCGGGCAGCTTGTTGTTGGGATGGCCGATAAACTTGCTGCCAAAGTGGGAAAACTCTTCGATTACCTGGTCGATGGGGAAGAAGCCCTTTGCGGCCAGCACAGCGTACAGAGCCTCTACCGAATGTCCCTTGCTCAGCACAAATTTGTCTCTGCCGGGATCAGAGAAATTCTCGGGTCCCACATTCATCTCATGAAAATACAGAGAAACCAGAATATCCATGACGCTCATGTCTCCGCCGATATGTCCCGCTTTTCCGGACACTACCATGCGGACCACATCCTGGCGAAGTTCAAACGATTTTGCCGTTAAATTTTCCATAACTGCCTCCTTAATTCATCTATGGTTTTATCACTCACCGCGAAGATACGCCTTTACCTGCTCTTCCACAGGATCATACAGATCCGGCTTAATTCCCATATACTTGCAGGCTTCGTAGAGTACCGGCACCACATCCTTGTGAATGCCTACGCAGTGATGGATGTAGGGTCCTTCCACCACCTTTGCCTCCAGGCGCTTGATGTTCTCCACTTCCACCCAGAGGTAGGTACCCATGCCTTTCGGTCCGTCCACGCCCTTGGCGTTGCCCAGCAGCAGAGAGTACTCTCCGTTGTCCCCGTCAAATCTGGCCAGGGTCACCAGGCCGTGCTTCGCCTCGGCGGTAATGGCTCCCGGATGGTCAAAAGCCAGCGGATAGGTGATCTTAGGCGTTTCTTTTGCCACAGAGATAGGCCAGGGGCCGCAGTGCTGCAGCAGCTCGCCGTTGGGAATGTCGGGATGGCGGATGGTCCAGTCGGCGAAAAAGCTTCTGCACTCATCCATGCCGGCAGCTTCTACCAGCAGAGCTGTGATGGCGCCGTGAATATCCGTCTCGCACACCACCGGGATGCCCTCTTCATTTAACAGGGAGTTGGCAGCGCAGGGCATGATGCCGATCTCGCTCTGCAGCTGGTTCCAGCACTGAATGGCCGCTGCCTGGCAGCCGTATTTTTCCACCAGGTGCTTCATGGCTACCTTCAGGGCCGCCACGTTCTCCAGCTCCTCGTCCTTCACCTCAATCTTCATGTTGGCGCGGCAGTAGGCTACAACCTCCGCCACCTCTGTTCCCTCCGCCTTGGCTTTTTTCATCTCATCGGTCAGCTCCGGCATGGGGATGGGGGAGAGCTGAATATTAAACTTCTCCAGCAGCTCGCCTTCGTTGCACATGGTGGTCCAGAATTCAAAAGGTCTGGTGGAAATCTGCAGGATCCGGATGTTCCGGAAGGTCTTTACCACGTTGCAGACCGCCAGGAAGTCCCGCAGGCCCCGCTCAAATACCGGATCGTTTAACCGGCAGTTGGTCATGTAGGTGAAGGGAACCCGGAATCTTCTCAGCACCTTTCCTGTGGCGAACAGGCCGCACTGGGTGTCACGCAGTCTCACGCCGTTCTCATCAGGACGCTCATCCAGGGGACCCCAGAGCAGTACGGGAACGTTCAGATCCTTGGCCAGTCTGGCGCACTCAAACTCTGTTCCGAAGTTGCAGTGGGGCAGAAACAGCCCGTCAATCTTCTCTGCTTTGAATTTTTCCGCGATTTTAATCCGGTCCTCATCGTTGTAGAGCAGACCTTCTTCATTAATATCTGTAATATCTACAAAATCTACGCCCAGCTCTCTCAGCCTGTCAGCCGTCAGCCCTCTGTACTTGATGGCGTCCGGTGCGCTGAAGATGCTTCTTCTGGTGGGCGCGTAGCCGATCTTAATATGTGCCATGGTCAATCCTCCTGTATGTCAGTTTTTCAGAAATAGGTTCTCAGGTTTATGCCGGAAACGCTACGCCGGCTCTCAGGATAATATTGGGATAGGGGGTGAATTCTCCCGTCCGCACCGCAAATTTTACATTGGCGGACATGGCTTTTAATTCCGTATGGGGAATCCGCTCCTCCTCCGCTCCCGCCAGTTTCTCCTGGATATAGGCGAGAAGTTCCGGGTTCTTTTCCTGGATCTCGTCGGCGATGGTATAGCCCTCCACCACGGTTTCCTCCAGGATGGCGTCCATCACCTGCCGGAAGGTGGGAACTCCGCCGCAGAGCACCAGGTCTACGATGGGAACTCCCTTAGGAATGGGCATCCCCGCGTCCCCGATCATAAACAGGTCCTTATGTCCCAGGGCCGCGATGCAGCCGATCAGCTGGGCATTTAAAATTCCGCTTTTCTTCATGGTTTTCCCTCCCTTTCTTCCGTCTATTTATTCTCGTTGCGGGCCTGCAGCGCCATGCGGGCCTGCATGTTTCTCTGTACCTGATCGATCACAACGGCCAGGATAATCACGGCGCCACGGATCACCTGCTGCCAGAACTCGGACACGCCGCACATGGTCATACCATCGTTGATCACGCCGATTACGAAGGCGCCTACCACCGTGCCCAGGATGGTTCCGGAACCGCCTGCCATGGAAGTGCCGCCCAGAACGGTAGCCGCGATGGCGTTCATTTCCCAGCTGTCACCGGAAGCGGGATGGGCCGCGGACAGCTGCGCCGTATTGATCATGCCGGCCCAGGCTGCGCAGAAACCGGAGATCATGTACACCAGAATCTTGATCTTATCCGCCTTGATGCCGGAAAGCCGGGCAGATTTCTCATTGCCTCCTACAGCCAGCACATACCAGCCGAAGGGAACCTTCTTTAACAGGATCACAGAGACAACAGCCAGAACGGCAAACACGTAAACGCCGGCGGGAATGCTGGCGAAATTGCTTCCCAGTGCCTTGAAGCCCACATTGCCCAGGCCTTCATATCCGGTAATGTCGGAGAAAGTGGCGCCGCCGGAACGCAGGCTGGCGAAACCGCGGCAGATGTACATGGTGCCCAGAGTCGTAATAAAGGGAGCCACATTCAGTTTGGTGATAATCAGGCCGTTGATCGCGCCGATCAGGCAGCCAACAATCAGCATCAGGATTACAATCACCGGAACGCTGAAGTAGAGGGTTACGCCGGCAAAGCCCAGGGTTACGCCCTCCTGGATCATGCCGCCGGCCAGCATACCTACCAGGCCAACCACAGATCCCACGGACAGGTCGATACCGCCGGTGATAATGACAAAGGTCATGCCCAGCGCCAGGATACCGTACAGAGCCACATGCTTGGCCACCATGGTCAGCGTGGCAGGCGCCAGAAAGTTACTTTTTACAATGCTGAAAAATACAACCAGTAAAATCAGTACGATGAAGGTTCTTCCCTTCAGGATGGTCATCATCAGCTGATTGGAATTATTTTTTGTTTTCATTGATTTTTGCTCCTTCCCCTCTTATGCGCCTGCACCGGTACCCAGTCCGGCATAGGAGGTGCGCACAAGTGTATCCTCGTTGATTTCGTCACCGGTCAGCTCGCCGGTGCATTTTCCGTTGGACAGCACGTAGATGCGGTCCGCAATCGCCATGATCTCCTTCAGCTCCGAAGAGATCACGATGATGGAAAGTCCCCGCTCAGAAAACTCATGGATAATTTCAAATACTTCCGTCTTGGCTCCGATATCGATACCTCTTGACGGTTCATCCAGCAGCAGCACCGTGGGGTTGGTCAGCAGGCCTTTGCCGATTACCACCTTCTGCTGATTTCCTCCGGAGAGGGAAAGAATCGGAAGTTTTTTATCCGCCACCTTGATGTGGATGTCTTTGATCTCGGCGTCCACAGCAGCTTCCTCTGCCTTATTGTTCAGGAATATGCCCTTCACATATTTTCCCAGAGAAGCGATGGAGGTGTTTTTGCAGATGTCCAGGGTCTGGATCAGTCCCTGGCTCTGCCGGTCCTCCGGCACCAGGGCGAAGCCGTTTTTGATCTGCTCGGAAATGCTCCGGATTTTCATCGGTTTCCCCTGGAACTTCACTGTGCCGCTGTGCTCCGGGTGCAGTCCCATCAGGCACTCAAACAGTTCGCTCCGTCCGGCGCCCAAAAGGCCGTAGATGCCCAGCACCTCTCCCTTTTTCAGGTACATGTTTACATCGTCCAGCAGCCAGCCGCCGCCCTTCTTGGGCAGGCTCAGATGCTCAATCTCCAGGATCTTTTCCGCCTTGTCCAGGTCAATGGAACGCTCAAACCGGTGGTACTGGGTGTTCTTTCCTACCATCCGCTCCACGATCCAGCTCAGCTCAATGTCTTTTACGTCCGCGTCCGCCACGTATTTGCCGTCCCGCAGAATCGTCACATGGTCGCCGATCTCCATGATCTCCTCCAGACGGTGGGAGATATAAACGATGGAGATGCCGGCCGCCAGAAGCTCCCGCATAATCTTAAAGAGCACCTTCACCTCTGCCGCTGACAGGGAGGAAGTAGGCTCGTCCATGATCAGCACCCGCAGATCATCCTGGATCAGGTTTCTGGCGATCTCCACCATCTGCTGCTGGCCTACTCTCAGGTCTCCCACCATGGTATCGGGGGGAATCTCATGCTCCAGTCTTTTTAATACCTTTTTTGCGCCCTCGGAATGAGCCTTGTCGTCCAGGAACACGCCTTTTTTATGCTCATGGCCGATGAAAATATTCTGGTAAACGGTCATGTTGGGGAACAGGCTCAGCTCCTGGTGAATGATGCCGATGCCTTTGGCTCTGGCGGCGTTGGTATCCTTAAAGAATACTTCCTGACCGTCCATGTACATCTTACCGGCGGAGGGCTGCTCAATGCCGGCAATCATTTTCATCAGAGTGGACTTTCCCGCTCCGTTCTCTCCGATCAGCACGTTTACCTTGCCTTTGAGCAGATCAAAGGAAACGCCGTCCAGAGCCTTGGTGCCGGGATAAATCTTATCTATCTTCTCGCAATGGAGAACAACATTTGGATTATCAAACATTTTTCCCCTCCTCTTTTATTCAATCGTCATGGATACCGGGGTGATGGTTACCGTGTCGCCGGACTGTACCGCCGCTCCCACAAATGTCACCGTCTTTCCCGCCGCGCTCTCATCCAGAGCCAGAGGAGCCACCACCTGGGTGTCCGCCTGCTCGTTCAGGGCCTTGGCGTACTGAGACCATTCGGTCTGATTGGTAAAACTCTCAAAATTCTTTACGGTCTGAGCGTCCCGGATGGCAGTTCCGGAGTAAACGCCGCCGGCCTGAATCCGGAATTCCTCGCTGCCTGAATATCCTTCCGGGGTAATCAGCAGATAATATTTCGGGGTCTCTGTGTTAAACTCCACAATGCTGGCGGTTCCGGAAACCGCTACTGTATTGGAACCGATGCCGTCGCCGTTCAGCACTTCCACCAGGTCTGTGGCCGCGCCGGTGATCTCCTCCGCCACCGCGGCCCAGTCTCCGCTGGACTCCGCGCTGGAGTCAAATTCCTGCTGGCCTGTAAAGGAGGCTTCCTCACCGATGGGAACTACCGTCACAATTCCGCAGCCGGTGAGACATACGGCAGATAATGCAAGTGCAGCAATCAGGGATAATTTTCTTTTCATTTCATCTTCTCCTTGTCGCTTTTATTCCCGGGGCAGCCGGCCAGCCATGCCTGCATGGAACCGGCCGGTGCCGCAAGGGTCAGATCTGACTGGGAAAGGCGGCGCAACGCACCGCCTTTCTTCAGAATGTCATGTTAGTCAAACAGTATGCTTTTGTTTTACTCCTCGGTGTAAACGAAACCGGACAGGTTGTCTACGTTGTCGGCAGTGATGGCCACGCAGGGGATCAGCTGCTTCTCAGACTCGGGAGCGGTGCCGTTTAAGTAAGCGTCAGCCTGCTCAACAGCCATCTCAGTGATCAGAGCGATCTGCTGCAGAGCGGTTCCTACCATGTTGCCGGATTTGATGTAAGCGGCAGCATCGTCAGATCCGTCAACGCCGATGATCTTGATGTCGTCACGGCCGGCATCCAGGCAAGCCTGTACAGCGCCGCAGGCCATGGTGTCGTTTCCGCAGATGATACCGGTGATCTCGGGGTTAGCCTGCAGAATGGACTCGGTCTTCTCGTAAGCTTCGGTCTGATCCCAGTTAGCGGACTGCTGTGCTACCATCTCCAGATCCGGATACTCATCAATTACAGAGTGGAAGTTATCGGAACGAACCTGGCAGTTCGTATCGGTCTCAAGGCCCAGCAGCTCAGCGTACTGTCCTTCGTAGTTCATCGCCTCAACCCAGGCTTCTGCGATAGCGGCTGCGCCCTGAGCGTTGTCTGCTACCAGCTGTGCTACGGCAATGCCGCTCTCGTTGATCTCACGGTCTACCAGGAAGGTGGGGATACCTGCGTCGTAGGCTTTCTGCACTGCCTCAACAGTCGCGTCTGCGCCTGCGTTGTCGCAGATGATGGCTGCAGCGCCGTCCGCGATAGCTGCTTCAAACATTTCCAGCTGTGTAGCGGCATCGTCGTCATGGGAGAAGCACTTCACTTCATATCCCAGCTCCTCGCCCTTAGCAGTCGCGATATCCTGCACGGTCTTGAAGTAAACATTGGAAGTGGAAGGAGTGATGCAGTAGATAATGTTGGATCCGCCGCCGGGAAGAAGCTCTGCCTCCTCAGCCATTACGGAACCGCTGAATGCGCATCCTACCATTGCAGTTACCATTAAACCTGCCAGAAGTTTCTTTGCCATAATTTTTTCCTCCTTTATACGTTTATATGGACTTCGGTTTCCGCAATCACTTGGATTGCTTTGTTGTAACCTGATTATAAATTATTTAAATTATATTTCAATAGTTTTTTAGATAAATTTATATAAATCACGTCAGTTTTTACTCTTTTAACAAAACATATGCCCCTATTTTGTGCGTTTTGCACATAATTTTTTGGCCTTCTGCACAAAAAGAAGGCCTGATCTAAATTTCTAAACTCTAAAATTTATATAAATATTTAGCAGCCTGGAATTTAGAGTTGCAAATGGCTTCTGCGCTATTCTTGCCCTCCGGCTCCCGGAATGATATAATTACGAGGAGGCCGGATGAAATCCGGCTTTAAGCACACAAAATCCGAATTGAAAGCAAAGCTCCGATGGCAGCGTGCCTGCTTGACCCGCTGCCCGGACAAATCATAGGTAAAGGATGGAAAAATGTTAAAAAAAATCGTCGTCGGAGTTGTTTTTCTGCTGGTCTTTGCCGCAGGCCTTCCTGTTTGTACAGCGTTTTTTCAAGATCCCCCAGAGGAAGAAGAACTCACCAGGCCCATATCTGAAATGACCTTTGAGGAGCAGGACCAAGTGCGAGCCATACTAAAGGCAGAATTTAAAAATTATGATGTGCTGGAAGAAGAGGATATGATCACCCTGGTGCTGGATCATGAATATCTGGCCGGAGGACTGCGCTGCTATCCCTCCGGCCCGGACATAGACCGCATTCCGCTGACTCCGGGATTTTGCAACGTCACGTCCTCATCCGGAAGCAAAACCTCCTTCACCGTGGACAATATCGATCAGTATTTTATTCTCGAAGTGGACTATGCCGCCGGAACAATGGCGGTCAGAACCGCCACCCGGGAGGAAATATACGAAGAATCTATGTCCCAAGAACAAATAACCAGGGAGGGCTAACCTGCCATGATGGAAAAACTAAAGGAACTTGCCATGAATCCTGCTCACGAGATCCTCTTTCGTGAAAAGACAGCGAAAACCACGGGCAAATATTTCTGGGCGGCGAATATCTTTGTTCTCCTTTTCCAGATCTACAATATTTTATATACTCTTTTTTATACCGATTTCCAGCTGAAATCCCAGGCAAGCAGAGTCTATATGGTTCTGTACGGGGCTATGCTGCTGATCTGTATCCTCACTGCCGTCTGCGGATGGATCCTGACAGCCGGCAGAAAAGGAAAAAGCGTAAAGCTTCTTCATCTTTACACAGCATTTGGCTGCCTGCTGCTGATCTGGTCCGCCTGCATCACCCTGTACGACCAGAGAGTTTCCAGCAATATCAGCGTTTATATGACCACCGCCGTCTATATAGCGGGCCTGCTCTATATCCGGCCCCGGATCTCCGTTCCGGTTTTTATTTTCTGTGAGGCCATTCTCCTTGCGGGAATCCTGCAGCTGGATCTGGCACCTTCCAGGGACATTTACGGTTTCTGCGTAAACTCAGTCGGTCTCACCCTGGTGGCGCTCTTCATCAGCCTGTACCGCTGGGCTTCCCTGCGAAAGGACTTTCTAAACCACCTGGAGATGGAAGAGAAAAATGAAATGATCACCCGGCAGAGCGAACGGCTGAATTATCTGGCAAATCACGATCCTCTCACCGGGTTATGGAACCGGAACTACCTGAGCGAATGGACGGACCGCTTTTTTTCCGAAAACAGCCGCCGCCAGATAGCCGTATTCGTCATAGATATTGACCACTTTAAGGAATATAATGACACCTTTGGCCACGTTGAGGGAGACGAATGTCTGAAAAAGGTAGCCGGCGTCCTTCAGGAATTAGAAGGGATTCACTTTCGTTACGGGGGCGAAGAGTTTCTCTGCCTGCTGGAAATCACAGATGAAACCCAGGCAAAACATCTGGCGGACAGGCTGTGCAGCCAGATTGAGCAGCAGAAAATCCCCTCCTCAAAACCGGGCCGGTATCTTACCATCAGCGCAGGCTACGCTGTGGGAACCATGAAAAATGACCTGGAATTTCGCAGGCTGCTTCATGGAGCGGACGATGCCCTGTACTGGGCAAAGAACAACGGAAGAAACCAGACTGCCCGCTGTGCCCCTCGCTAAAACCAGACCGAATCGCGGCCCTGCCGGGCGGCAAAAGCCGCCGGACAGGGCCGCATTTTTCTAAGCGTTTTCTCCGATCCAGTTTCGAATAACTGCTCTGGCAGAGCGATCCATTTCTTTTTTAAAATCCGCCTGAAACTTTCTTCTGGCATAACCCGCAATATAGTTTTCCAGTTCTTCTTCCTTCATTCCGGTTTTTCTTTTAAAAACATCCTTCCATTCCTCGGCCGTCCGGTCCGGATATCGGTCTTGGAATACCATGTCGTTCAGGCAGAAGCGCCCCGGCTTCGCCCGGTTCTTCTGCTGCTCTGTGGGTCTGCCGAAGGTTACCAGCACAAGGGGCACCGCATAACGGGGCAGATGAAGCAGCTTCTGATTTTCTTCAAAATTTTCCAGCATATCCCCTATATAACAGGACCCTATTCCCAGAGCTTCCGCTGCCGTCACCGCATTCTGCGCCGCAATCATACAGTCCTCCATAGCCAGGAACAGATCTCCCTCCGCAAATGCAGGGGCTTCACTGTGATAACACTGAAACATTTCGTACCATTTCTGGCAGTCGGCAAGGAACACCAGCACCAGGGGCGCGGAAGCTATAAACTTCTGATGGTCGCACCGCTCTGCCAGTATATCTTTAATTTCCTGAGACTGTACATCAATAACCGAAAACAGGGACATATTTCCCGCCGTGGGCGCCTGTATGGCGGAAGTCAGAATCAGTTCTTTCTCTTCCTCTGTAATCGGTTCATCCGTATAGGCTCGGACAGATTTTCTCTCATATAATTCTTTTACAGTACAATTCATTGGCATCTATCCTCCCGAAAAATCTTTATCCGTCTGCTTCAGATTTTATATTCTTTATACAGAGCTTCCCGATACTCCGGATCGGAGGCAATCTTTATGATCTGGTCCGTCCGGTTGTCCCGGTTTAAAAGCAAAATCAGACGGCTGTACCGCTCCGAGGCCTGCGCCTGACCTTCCTCGCGGCCTTCCTCACGGCCGATACTGCGGCCTTCCTCGCGGCCCTGTTTAACCGCGTCATCCCATATCATCTGCCCAAGTTTTGTCATTGCCATCTCCTCCTTAATTTTCTTCAATTCACTCTCATTTAAAAACTTTGTCGCCATAATATACAGTATCGCTTCCATCCTGCGGATCTCCTGATCCGAAAAGGCTGTTTCCGCCTTCCTTAAAATCCGAATACTTCCAACAATCCGGCTCTGCATCGTATGTTCCCCGTTCATCAAAGGAGTCAGAAGTACCGGAATAATCTCGTCTCTCTTCAGTTCATTCCCTGATTTTCCGGCCAACTGTTCCAAAATCCGGTCTGCATCCCAATCTTTGAGTCTGATTATGTTTACCCGGTATGTGTTGATCCCTTCTGTGATACTGTTCCGAAGCTTTTTAACCCTGGACGAACAAATTACATAGGTAATTACCGGCATTTCGTATGCTGCGGATGTAGTCGCTTCATATTCCCGAAATCTTCTCAGGTCTGCTGCCGTAATAGCATCGCTCTCAAACTCAAAGTGATACAGACTACCGTTTTCCATTTCATAAAGAAAGTCCTCATAGAGATGCCGTGTCTCCACCTTCACGGTTTCCGTAGGTACGCTTCGCACCGCTTTCTCTTTGATACCCAGCCACGGAAGCAGTTCCGACCCAAAATAAGAGGACGCCGCTTTCAGCGCCAGATCCTCACTATGGGCTGGTCCTCCGCTCTTTTGCGTATTCTTCTGTGTGTTTTCCTGCAAGCCAACTCCTTTCCGCATCACAGGAATCACCGCTATATTTTAATCATATCACAATCGACAGCAGTTTGCTCTTGTTTTTATCTATGAATTTCTTAGCTTTAATAAAAAAGGAACCTTGTCCGATATGGACAGAACTGTTGATAGAAAAATCTGAAAAGTCATGCAGTCAAGGTACATACAGCGGTCATTTCTGTGCCACCCTGCTGTCTTCATTTACAGAATATAATAAAAAAACAGATCCTGCAACCTTTTTTATACTGGTCTTTTCCCAGATCACTCCGGTCTTTTCTCAATGATCTCGTCCGAACGCACCGGCGCCTGGCCAATCCAGGAAAGGGCCTCATCCATATCAAAGGTCATTTTTCCGTCCTCATTCACAAACAGGGGAATCCCGATCCCTCCCCGCTCCCGCAGAGGCGCGAAGAGGGGCGCATGATCCCGGATCTTCAGGAATTCCTTCAGTTTCCCGGTATCCTCCGTAATCTCGATATATTCTGCTTCAAACCCCCGTCTTTTCTGAATCGCTTTATAATTTCTGCAGTCAATACAGATCTCCGCTCCGTATACTTTCATGTATCTGTCTCCTTCACTGTTTTTTCAAAAAATTTATTCCCCGTAAAACGTTGTCCATCTGCCGCTGTATGTTCTGCATGGCATAAAAGGATGGGGCTCTCCTGTCAATTCTCCATTCCGCAGTGCCCTGGCATCCAGAAGATTCTTCTCAATCCAGTCCGGCGCAATGGGGCAGGCATGATGGCAGGGAAGAATCGTTTCAATCCTGTCCCGGATTTTAAGCAGTCTTTCCAGGCTTTCAATATACAGATCCAGATTCCTGTGGAGCCCGAACATATAGATGGGACCTTCCTTCTGCACCGTATCTCCCGGCAGCAGCAGTTTTTTCTCCCAGTCAATCAGGGCCACGCTACCATAGGTATGCCCCGGTATTTCCATCACTTCCCATTTATACGCTCCGTATGGCAATACGTCTCCTTCCCGCAGCGGCTCGGTCTTCACCCTTCCATCCAGCAGCGGCCAGTCCTTCTCATGCAAGCAGCAGGAAGCAAAGTCCGCCAGGCCGCCCGCATGATCCGGATCCCCATGGGTCAGCACCACTTTAAGCGGCAGATCTGTAACCTGCCTTGCCGCCTCCAGCACATGGCTGTCCGCAAATCCCGTGTCGATCAGCAGCGCCTCTTTCTCCCCCGGAATCAGAAACTGCCTCACCCGCTCATCTTCCAGAATGTAAAATCCGTCCTTCCACCATTTAATCTGCAGCATTTTCCCTCTCCCTTTTCCAGTTCATTGTTTGCTTTTTGTCCACATTTTATTTTCTCCTTCAGTATAACATATCTTTTCCTGCTTCAACAGGAAACCGTTATGGCGGCAAATTATTTTTGCATATGGGTTTTCTACAAAAAAAGCCTCTAAACACCGAACCCTCGGTATTTAAAGGCTTTTCTTCATTCACTCATATCTGACCAGATCAATTAGTCCTGCACATAGGGCATCAGGGACAGATGACGGGCTCTCTTGATCGCCACGGTCAGGGCTCTCTGGTGCTTCGCGCAGTTTCCGGTGATACGTCTGGGCAGGATCTTGCCTCTCTCAGATACGTATCTCTTTAATTTATTTACATCCTTGTAATCGATCTCGTTATTCTCTTTTCCGCAGAAAACGCAGACTTTCTTTCTTCTGCGGCCGCCTCTTCTCTTCATGGGAGAATCGCTTCTATCTTTGCTGTAAGCCATTGCTCATTCCTCCTTACCAAACGGTTTTTAATTAAAGGGCAGCTCCTCATCGATCCCGTCCGGGATATTCATGAAGCCGTCACCCACAGAGGCCTGGCTGGGGGCCGGTGCAGAAGGGCTCTGGGCCGGAGCCGGCATAACGCCTCTCTCCGCGGAAGCCGCCTTGCTCTCCGCGAACTCCTGATCCTCCACCACCACGTCCGTGGTGTATACCTTCTGTCCCTCTCTGTTGGTATAGCTGCCTGTCTGAATCCTTCCGGTGACCACCACTTTCAGGCCCTGACGAAAATATTTCTCCGCGAACTCGGCGCTTCTTCCGAAGGCGACACAGCCGATAAAGTCCGCGTTGGACTCGCCGTCTCTTCTGCCGAATCTGCGGTCTACCGCCAGCGTATATCTGGCAACCGCCGTAGCATTCTCTCCCGCTGAATAGCGAACCTCAGGGTCTCTGGTTAAACGTCCCATCAAGATGACTTTATTCATATAATCTCCTCTTCTCTATCTATGCATCCTGTCTAACGCATAAATATCTGATCACATTTTCCATGATCCGGACATGTCTCTCGACTTCTGCCGGGCATGTGCCATCAGCCTCGAAGTGAACGAAATAGTAAAATCCTTCGCTCATTTTCTGGATTTCGTAAGCCAGCTTTCTCTTGCCCCAGTCATCTACGTCAGTCACAGTACCGCCGTAACGGGCAATGTACTCTTTCACCTTTTCGATGGTAGCTGCTCTTTCTTCGTCTTCGAGCTTTGCGTTGACAACAACTGCCAGTTCATACTTATTCATGCTTTCCGCACCTCCTTATGGTCTCTGGCCCCTCCCTGCCGGGAAGAGCAAGGAAAATAATACATCACAGAGTTTTACTTTACCATAAGAAACCGCGGATTTCAAGCCTTTTTTCTCAGTCCCCGGGTATTTTTTTCCACCAGCCGGCGGGCAATCATGATCTGATGGCCGCATCCCTGGCACTTCAGCCTGAAATCAGCTCCCACCCGGAGAATTTCCCACTCGCTGCTGCCGCAGGGATGGGGCTTCTTCAGTTTCACAATGTCTCCCACCTCATAGTGGGGCCGCTGTTTTCCCTCTTCCATCCGGTTACCTGCCTTTCCTTCCTGTCTTTTTTGTCCCTGTACGGTGTTCCCTTACACCCGGATCGCTCCCAGCACCTGCCCGATGCTTTCCTGAATCAGCAGGTCGGCCATGGAGTCTCTGGGAGTAGAGGATTTATTGATCACCACCAGATATTTCCCCCGGAAATAGTCGATCAGGGAGGCCGCCGGGTAGACCGCCAGGGAGGTTCCGCCGATGATCAGCAGATCCGCTCTGGACAGAAACGACACGGAATTGCTCAGGGTGCGCTGATCCAGTCCCTCCTCGTAAAGCACCACGTCCGGCTTGATCATGCCGCCGCACAACCGGCATCTGGGCACCCCTTCTGCCTCCTTCATATAGCGGGCGTCATAGAACGCACCGCATTTCATGCAGTAATTCCGGTGCACGCTGCCGTGCAGCTCCATCACCCGCTGACTCCCCGCCATCTGGTGCAGGCCGTCAATATTCTGGGTAATCACCGCTTTCAGCTTTCCCTTCGCCTCCATCTCGGCCAGCTTTTTGTGGGCAGCGTTGGGCTTGGCGTCCAGGCAGAGCATCTTGTCATGGTAAAAACGGTAAAATTCTTCCGGATTTTTCATAAAGAAGGTGTGGCTCAGGATTGTTTCCGGCGGATAGTCGTATTTCATGTGATAAAGGCCGTCCACGCTGCGGAAATCCGGTATGCCGCTCTCCGTGGAAACTCCGGCGCCGCCGAAAAATACAATGCTGCTGCTCTCATCCACCATTTCCTGCAGTCTTTTGATCTCATCCATCCAAATCCCTCCTTTTTAACCGGGGCCGCCGCAGAATCTGCGGCAGCCCCGTTATCGCCTGTTTTATCCCTTATAGGAAATATAAACCTGTTCCAGCTTGCCCTGCACAATCCGCCTGGTGGAATCATCCGCCGTACAGGTGGACAGGGTCACAATCCGGTCGTCGGTGGTCACCTGCACCCCGCAGTTAATGTTTGAATTGGCAAGGCTCTGGTCAATGTAATTCTGAAAATCTTCCGTGGTGAACCGGGTCCGGTAGGGATCTCCGATCTTATACACCTCAGAGCTGGAGAAAATCCGGTACTGATAGATAAAGTCCGGGGTGAAAATCCAGAAATAGGGGTTTTTGTCGTAGGTCTCCTGGTTCTGGAATTCCCGAAGCGTGCCGAACATGGAGCCGTTTTTCATGTTGTGGCCGTAGATAATGCTGTTCTGGTCCGTCAGGTACCGGGTATTGTCGCAGTTTAGGAAAATACAGCCGGCAAAGTTATCCACGCCCTCAAAAGTCCGGTGCAGGTAATAATCATTGTCCTTTCCCTGGGCCACCGGATAGGAAATATCCAGGGCGCCGATGCGGATCCAGCCCATAATGTCCGGGTTGATGGCGTTAAGCTCGGCAAAATTGATGGGATTCACCAGAACGGGCAGCGTCTTTTCCTCGCTGTCCTCCACCGCGGTCTCCTTGGCCGCGGCCTCCACCCTGGTTTTCACCGTATCCGGATTTTCCAGCTCCGCCACATTTTCCAGCACAGCCCCCTCGCTCTGGGGTTCTGTCTGCAAGGTTCCCCCTCCCGCCTCTGTTTCCACGGGCATGATATTTACATATTTGTCGTTCAGATTTCCGTACTCATCCGTCCCCGCCTTATACTCCCGGTAATAACCGTACAGCATAAACGCGGCGTAGCCGAACACGCCGATGGCAATCACCAGCAGCAGGCTGGTGAAAAACGTTCCCACGGCACTCCCCTTTTTTCTCCTGTTCTCTCTCCGGTTATTGTCTGCGTATCTGGACAAATCGCCGCCTCCCCTTATCCGCCGCTCCCTGAGGGAAGCGGTCTGCGTATGCTTGCTGTGTCTTGGTTACTCGCAGTTGCCTACTGTTCTGGGATAGGGAATCACGTCCCGGATATTGCCCATTCCGGTCAGGTACATAATCAGACGTTCAAATCCCAGGCCAAATCCGGCATGGCGGGTGGTTCCGTACTTCCGCAGGTCCATATAGTACTTATATTCCTCCGGTTCCATGCCCAGTTCCTGAATCCGGGCTGCCAGCTTATCATAGTCGTCTTCCCTCTGGCTGCCGCCGATGATCTCGCCGATGCCGGGCACCAGGCAGTCCATGGCCGCCACGGTTTTCCCGTCCGGATTCAGTTTCATATAGAAAGCCTTGATCTCCTTGGGGTAATCCGTCACAAATACCGGCCGCTTGTAGATCTGTTCTGTCAGGTAACGCTCATGTTCTGTCTGCAGATCACAGCCCCAGGAAACCTTATACTCAAACTTGTCGTTGTTCTTTTCCAGAATCTCCACCGCCTCTGTGTAGGTCACATGGCCGAAATCCGACTCCATCACATGGCGAAGCCGCTCCAGAAGCCCCTTATCCACAAAAGAGTTGAAGAAGTTCATCTCCTCCGGAGCGTTCTCCAGCACATAGCGGAATACGTATTTCAGCATGGACTCCGCCAGCGCCATATCGTCCTGCAGATCCGCGAAGGAAATCTCCGGCTCAATCATCCAGAACTCCGCCGCATGTCTGGTGGTATTGGAATTCTCGGCCCGGAAGGTGGGTCCGAAGGTGTACACATTGCGGAAAGCCTGGGCGTAGGATTCACAGTCCAGCTGTCCGCTCACCGTCAGATTGGTGGACTTGCCGAAAAAGTCCTTGGAGAAGTCCACTTCTCCCTTCTGATCCAGGGGCACGTTTTTCAGATCCAGGGTGGTAACCCGGAACATTTCTCCCGCGCCCTCACAGTCGCTGCCGGTAATCAGGGGCGTGTGCACATACACAAAGCCTCTCTCCTGGAAGAATTTATGAATGGCGTAGGCCGCCAGAGAGCGGACCCGGAACACGGCCTGGAAGGTATTGGTCCTGGGACGCAGATGGGGCACGGTCCGCAGAAACTCCAGGCTGTGGCGCTTCTTCTGCATGGGGTAATCCGGTGTGGAAGCTCCCTCCACCGTCACTTCCTCCGCCTGTATCTCAAAGGGCTGCTTGGCCTGGGGCGTGGCCACCAGGGTGCCCCTTACGATCACCGCCGCCCCTACGTTCAGCTTGTTGATCTGGCTGAAGTTGTCCAGCTTATCTCCGTACACAACCTGCAGCGTCTCAAAAAAAGTACCGTCGTGAAGCACCAGGAAACCGAAGGTTTTGGAGTCGCGGATGCTTCGCACCCATCCTCCCACCTGAATCTCTTTTCCCAGGAATTCTTCACGACTGCGGTATAATTCCCTTACTGTCACTAAATCCATGTTTTTCTCCTCACTGTCATTCCTTGATATTTGCAGGAGCAGGAAGCCTGTCCGCAGAGCGCGCCGCCGCTTCCGGCTCCGAATTTCCTCTATTGTATCATTTCTTTTCCCGCTTTACCAGAGGTATCTTTACATCCCGCTTGATCCTCTGCCTGTTCCGCGGCTTTCTGGGCCATCATGCCCCCCAGCAACACCAGGGGAAAAACCGTTCCCGCCAGAATGCCCGCCGCCAGATTGTCTCCCAGTACGGAAGAGATGCTCCCCACCAGAGCAGGCCCGGCGCAGCACCCCACGTCGCCGCCCAGGGCCAGCAGGGCAAACATGGCCGTCCCGCCCCGGCGGATTTTCACAGCGGAGATGCTGAAGGTTCCCGGCCAGAAAATGCCCACGGAAAAGCCGCACAGACCGCAGCCCACCAGTCCCAGGGCCGGGAAGGGGGAGAGGGAAATCAGCAGATAGCTGCCCAGGCAGAGCACGCCGCAGGCCATAATGGCCTTCCGCAGATCTATTTTTTCTCCGAATCTGCTGTAGAGCAGTCTGGCGGTTCCCATCAGGGCCGCGAACATCATGGGACCGGTCAGGTCTCCCACCGCCTTGGATACCCCAAGCCCTCTCTCCGCAAAGGCGGAGGCCCACTGGGCCACAGACTGTTCGCTGGCGCCGGCGCATACCATCATCAGAGCCAAAATCCAGAACATCCGGTTTTTCATCAGTTCCCGGATGGTAAGTCCCTGCTCTCCCTCCTGGTGCAGGCTGGCTAAGGGCACCCGGGAAAATAAAAAGGCGTTGGAGAGAGGGATCAGCGCCCAGAGAAGGGTCAGGATTTTCCAGCTTCCCGTGCCAAAGGCCAGGAAAAACAGGGTGGAGCCCAGCACAACCGCCACCCCTCCCCAGCAGTAGAAGGAGTGAAGCAGACTCATGGCGGATTCCTTATTGTCGCTGGGGCAGGCCTCAATAATAGGGCTGATCAGCACCTCCAGCAGCCCTCCTCCCACAGAGTACACCATGCCGGCGCAGAGAAGGCCCAGAAACGGGGTGGGCATCATCTCCGGCAAAATTGTGAGGCCCGCCAGGCCCGCCGCCGCCAGGATATGGGCCGCCACCGAGCAGACCCGGTACCCCACCCGGTCCGCGTACAGAGCCGCCGCCCAGTCTACCAGCAGCTGCAGAAAGAAATTCAGGGTGACCATGGTGGTAATCTCCGCCAGAGAAATCCCGTAGCTGTCCTGAAAAGTTACAAAAAGCAGGGGGACGTAAATCCCGATCATGGCCTGGGTCACATAGGCGATATAGCAGGCGTATCTGGTTGATTTGTATGACAGTTTTTTCATAATCCGCTCCTCTCAGGTTCCTTTTCCGTCAAAGTTGGCTTTATCATATAAAAAGCCGGCCGCTTTTTCTTGCGATATTGTATCAAAAAATAGTATAATATAACCAAATCTGTTGGAACAGGAGACATGCTATGCAGACAGCAGAAATCATCCGGGACGATTCCCTTCGGGAACTGATCCCCCACAAGACAGGGCGGGCCCCCTTCCGGTACTATGAAGACGACATGACGCTGTTTCCCGGTCATACAGCCGCCCTTCACTGGCACGCGGAGTTCGAGATTACGATTGTCAAAAAAGGGCTGGTTCTGTTTCAGATCGACGGCCGTCAGATCCCTGTAAAAGAAGGAGAGGGGATTTTTATAAATTCCCGGATTCTTCACGGCCTGCAGGCCCCGGGGGAGGGGCTGATTCCCACCATTCTCTTTACCTCGGATCTGCTTGCCGCCCAGGGAACCTTTCTCTACGATACCTACCTGTCCTGCTTCCTGAATTCCGACATATCCTGGATTAAATTTTCCCCGCATATTCCCTGGCAGGAGCAGGCCCTGGAAGCCTTAAACGGCATCTACCGGACTGCCGGCAAAAGTTCCCCGCCGGATGAGATGGAACTGCACATCCGGGTCTGCCGGCTGTGGCAGCTTCTCTATTCCCATCGGAACGAGATGAACCGGACCGCCCCCTCCCGCCAGTCTCTGCGTTCCCACGCCAGGCTGGAGCAGATGCTGCAGTACATGGAGGAGCATTACCGGGAAAAGCTGACCCTGGCAGATATTGCCGCCTCCGCCAGCATCAGCAAAAGCGAGGCCATGCGCTGCTTCAGAGAAGGGCTGCAGGTCTCTCCCATGGCCTGCCTCAACGAGTACCGCCTCTCCCGGGCCAGGGACCTGCTGCTGGAAACAAACGATCCGGTGACAGAGATCGCCCTGTCCGCCGGGTTTGAAAGCTGCAGCTATTTTGACCGGCTCTTTCTGCGCAAATACGGCGTCACCCCCCGGGCCCTGCGGCGTGACAGGCCGGATCGCAGTATCTGAAAAAAATAATCATTCTATGCAACAGTCCGCCGTTTTTTTGACACTCTATATACAGAACCGCAGATATGCGGCGGCAGGCGCCTGGCCGTCCGCCCTCTTTGCGGGCGGACAGACTTTTGAGGGAGGAAACAATATGGAATACAACACAGAACTGACTGAACGGGCCCGGGCCGGCGATATACACGCCTTTGCCCAGCTCTATGAAACCATCTATCTGGATCTGTACCGGTTTGCCCTGTATACGCTGAAAAACAGCCATGACGCGGAGGATGCGGTCAGCGATACGGTAACGGACGCCTTTGGCCAGATTGCTTCCCTTCGCAGGCCGGAAGCCTTCCGGTCCTGGATGTTTTCTATCCTGGCCAATAAATGCCGGGCAAAGCTGAAAATGTACCTGAGTAAAGCTGCGGAACTGCCTCAGGATCTGTCCTGCGTTATGCCGGATCTGGATGAAAAAGCCGATGTGCGAAAGGCTTTTTTCGCCCTGGAGGCTCAGGACCGGCTGATCCTGTCTCTGAATCTGTTCGCCGGCTACTCCAGCCGGGAAATCGGGCAGCTTCTGGACATGAACGACAACACGGTCCGCTCCAGGCAGAGCCGGGCCCTGAAAAAAATGCAGGAACTGCTGGAAGGCTACGCCTGACCGGCGGACCGTTCCCCGATTCTAAACCCGCTTTTCATATTAGAAAGGAGAGTATCCATGAATGAAAAAGATCTTCTGGAACAGCTGAAACATTCCGCAGATGATGTGACACCGCCGGAATCCCTTCAGCCGGACCGCATAGAAAAAATGCTGCAGGAGCAGCTTCATAAGGAACCGTCTGATAAAAATAAGAAAGAACCGGTTTCTTCCAAAAAATCTGCCGCCCCAGGCGCAAACTCCCGCCGGCGTATTTCCATCTACCGCCTGGCAGGACTGGCAGCCGCCTTTGCGGTGGTGATCGCGGCCTCCTGGCAGGCAGGACGCCTGAGCGCTTCCCATACCGGCGCGCCTCTTCCCTCCTCCCGGACCGCCTCCGTAAATTCCAGGACAGAGGAAGAAACGGAAAATCCGGAAATTCTGCTTCAGGAGGCAGAGACCCAGACGATCCGGCAGGCACAGACCGCCCAGACCGAGTCCCAGTCGGATACGGCAGCCCAGGCCGAAACGTCCCTGGCTCCTCTGGTGGAAACCATCGACCCTGCCGGCAGCTACGAAGCCGTCTACGAAGCTCTCTATGAAGCCTTCGGCAGCAATAGCGGGACCGGCATCGCCCTCTACGGCGCCAGGCAGGAGATTGCCTCGTCGGATATGGCCGCAGCGGAATCTTCCCTGGATACAGGCTCTTCCATTGCGGAGGCCGGCCAGGGGATCAACGCCTCAGAGGAAGCCTCCTACTCCACCACCAACACCCAGGAAGCCAACGTGGACGAGGGAGATCTGGTCAAGACAGACGGAACCTGGATCTATATTTTAAAGGCAAACGGTCTGGTTCTGATTGTGGATCCCGATAACGGCAGCCGGAAGCCTGCCATGTCCGTCATTTCCCAGATCTCCCTGGAGCCGGATCATACGCCCCAGGAAATTTATCTGGACGGGGATCATCTTTCCGTTATTACCACCCAGTATTATACGGAGATGGACACTTCCGATGAGAACGTGATCGCCTCCCATTCCGGTATGCGCACCTGGCTTTACACCTATGACATCAGCGACCGGGAGAATCCTGTTCTGGAAGGCTCTGTCAGCGTGGACGGCACCTACTCCCAGTCCCGGAAAAACGGAGACTATATGTATCTGTTTACCCGGTACAATCCCACGGTGCTGGATACCTACGGGGAGAGCCGGATTGTGCCTGCCACCAGCCGGGGAGACCTGGAGCCGGACCAGATCTATCTGCCGGAATATCTGAGCTATTCCAGCTATCTGGTGGCAGCCTCCGTGAACCTGCAGGATCCGGGAGAGATTGCGGACCAGAAGGCGGTGGTCTCTGTCCCCTCCACCTTCTATGTAAGCGAGGAGAGCATCTATATTGCCAATGAAAACTGGGAGGACTCCCAGGTACGCACCAGTCTGCTGAAGCTCTCCTACCGGGACGGCTCCATTGTGGGAACGGCCGCCGGGTACGTGGAGGGATACCTGCACGATTCCTTCTCTCTCAGTGAGTACAACGGGTATCTGCGGGTTGTGACCACCCGCTATGACGAGGATTACAACGAAAGCAACGGCCTGTATATCCTGGACGGCGACCTGCAGATAACAGGCTCCATCACGGACCTGGCGCCGGACGAAACCATCCGCTCCGCCCGTTTTCTGGGGGATATGGGGTACTTTGTCACCTTCCGCCAGACGGATCCTCTGTTCTCCGTGGATCTGTCTGACCCTGCCAACCCCCGGGTGCTGGACAGCCTGAAAATCACCGGTTTCTCCACCTACCTGCATTTTTACAGCGATACCCTGCTGCTGGGCCTTGGGTATGAGGCGGACGAGGAAACCGGCGTTCAGACCGGCCTGAAGCTGTCCATGTTTGACATCTCTGATCCCGCCCATATAACGGAAGTCAGCCGGCTGGTGCTGGACGGCATCACCTGGTGCGAATCCCTGGAGGATTACAAGTCCATTCTCATCGATCCGGAAAAAAATCTGTTCGGCTTCACCTGCGACAGCCGCTATCTGGTCTTTTCCTACGATGAGGAGGAGGGATTTATCTGTCAGTTCATCTACGACTTCTATCAGGACATCATAAGCGACGGACAGGAGGCAGCCAAAACTCCTCTGACCGGTACAGGAACAGCTGACCCGGATGACCTGGCGGACGCCTCCACGCCCACCGCCAGCATGGATATGATGGATTATCTGGGGGCAGAGACTGCAGAAGACTCCTACACCAGAGGCTTGTATATCAACGATACCCTGTATCTGGTGCGCCCCGGCCGGTTGCTGGCCTTCGACATGGCAAACGGCTACCGGCAGACCGGCGAGTTAAAACTTTAAATCATTGTTCTATTAAGTGCAAAGAAGCGCTGCAGAAAGATTTTATTGCTTCCTGCACATCCAGGTGTACACATGTCCGAGATAGATGTTTAGAAGAGGGTGCTGCAACATCATGAAATCCATGATGAAGCAGCACCCTCGTTTTCCCATAAATGTGAAGGAAAGTTGCAAAAAAGAGTACATTTGCTTCCGGTACATCCAGGTGTACCGGAAGCAATGAAATCTTTTTGCAACGTCTCCCTTTTCTCTTGACTTTTCCGTCCGCTGCTATATAATATATTTAACAAACATATGAATAATCGTTCATATATCAGGACGCAAAAAAGAAAGGAAAGCCGGCTATGAAAAAAACCTACAAAATTGATGTGGACTGCGCCAACTGTGCCAACAAAATGGAAGAGGCAGCCCGAAAGACCGACGGGGTGAAAAATGCCACCGTAAATTTTATGACGCTGAAAATGATCGTAGAATTTGAAGAGGGGGCTGATCCGGGAAGCGTGATGAAGCTTGTGCAGAAAAACTGCAAAAAGGTAGAGGACGACTGTGAAATCTTTCTCTGATTTCATCAAAAGCCGCCGTTTGGGAGAGGAGGTCCTGCAATGGAAAAAAACGGAATCGAATGCTGCGACGCCCAGGAGCTTCACCCGGATCTTCTGACGATCGTAAACGAACAGATGCCTCCGGAGGAGGAGCTTTACAATCTGGCGGAGCTGTTTAAAATATTCGGGGATTCCACCCGCATCCGCATCCTCTTTGTTCTTTTTGAGGCGGAGGTCTGCGTCTGCGATCTGGCCCACGCCCTGAACATGACCCAGTCCGCCATCTCCCACCAGCTGCGGATTCTCAAGCAGAACAAGCTGGTGAAAAACCGCCGGGAGGGGAAGTCCATCTTCTATTCTCTGGCGGACGACCATGTGCGCACCATCATCGCCCAGGGTCTGGAGCATATTGAAGAGGAGGGAAGCGACAGGCTCTAGCACAGCTTGCTTCCATTTGCCGAAAGCTTGAAGCGGCACTGCAGCTTTTCCGCCGCCTTCCGGCACATTACCATTCGTTTCAGAAAAATCTCAAAATAGTCCATCACCGTGCAGATTTCGTCGTCCAGATCAATCTGCACGCTGATGGTTCTTTTTTCTTTATCAATATTCATTTTGCAGGAGAGCACGGCGTAATTCACCCGGTCATGGGCGTCAAACCGGGCCGGAACCGGATTCTGAACCCGATTCCTGCGCACATCCGACTTGTCTGCCAAAATCAGAGCCGCCGATACCTCGTCCACCGGAGAACCGGTAGCCTCATCGTGATGGCCGATGGCGGAGATTACCGTCAGCACATCCTCCAGGGGCATACCCATCTCTTTCAGAATCCCGTAGGCCAGCATGGCTCCCGTGTGGGCGTGGTCGGTCCGGTTGACGCTGTTGCCGATATCGTGCATATAGCCTGCAATACGAGCCAGTTCCACCTTATGCCTGCCATAACCCAGTTCCTTCAGAATCATGGCTGCCGTTTCCGCCGTCTTGGCCGCGTGTTTTCTGGAGTGTTCCGTATAGCCCAGTTCCCGCAGCACCTGATTTCCCTTCTCGATCAGCAGGTTAATTTCTCTATTTTCTTTAATTAAAGCGTATGTGATTTCCATATCTTTTTTCATTTTCTCTCATATGCCAGGTCATACAGTTTCTCCTGAGCGTTCACCGGCTCTCCTTCCGCTGCCATGCGCTCATACAGTCCGTTTGCTTTCAACTCTCTGGATTTCTGATTGTCAGCCAGCATGATATCGAAAATTTCCTGCAGTCTTTCCCGAAGGGCCGGAGCCTTTACCGGGGCCGCCACTTCTACCCGGCGGATGGTGTTCCGGGTCATAAAATCCGCGGAACTGATGTAGTATTTTTTCCGCTCTCCCGCGCCGAACATATAAATCCGGGAGTGTTCCAGAAACCGGCCTACAATGCTGATCACCCGGATATGTTCCGTTTTCCCCGGCACGCCGGGAGTCAGGCAGCAGATTCCCCTGATGATCATCTCAATCTTTACGCCGGCGCAGGAAGCCTCCACCAGCTTGTCCATAATGGTTTTATCCGTGAGAGAATTCAGCTTCAGGCCCACATAGGCTTCCTCTCCCCGTTTCGCGTATGCAATCTCCTCATCCAGAAATTCCAGAATCCGATTCTGGAGACAGTGAGGCGCCACCAGCAGAAGATCGCTTTTTTCCACCGTTTCCCCTTTGGAGAGGGCCTGAAATACCCGGGCTGCCTCCCGGCCGATTTCCTCACTGGCAGTCATCAGGGACAGGTCTGTATACAGTCTGGCGGTATTTTCATTATAATTGCCGGTACCGATCTGGGTAATATACTGAATCGGACCCTGACTCTTTCTGGTAATCAGGCAGAGTTTGGAATGAACCTTATAGCCGTCCAGGCCGTAGATCACCTGGCAGCCGGCATTCTCCAGCCTTCTGGACCAGGCAATGTTGTTCTCCTCATCAAACCGGGCCCGCAGTTCCACCAGAACCACCACTTCTTTTCCATTCTCCGCCGCCTCGATCAGAGTCTCCACCACCTTGCTCTGGCGGGCTACCCGGTAAAGGCTCATCTTAATGGAAACCACATCCTCATCTTCCGCCGCCTCGGAAAGGAGTTTCAGGAAAGGCCGGATGGACTCAAAGGGATAGGACAAAAGTTTGTCCCCTTCCTCAATCTGGGCAATCATGCTCTCCCCGTCCCTGAACAGAGGAGATTTCTGAGGCGTCCGTTTTTCATAGAACAGCTCCGGATTCTTCCTCAGAAGATCATGAATCCGGGACAGGAAGGACAGATCCAGAGGCGATTTCCCGTAGAAAAGCCTGGTCCGGTCCAGATCCAGATATCTGCGGATGGTATGCACAATCGCTTCATCCATATTTCTGGACAGTTCCATCCGCACCGGCGCCAGTTTCTTTCTCTCCTTCATCAGTTCCGACATAAACTCCCGGTAATCCAGATCCTCATCATACAGGGCGTCCGAATCGATATCCGCGTTTCTCGTCACCCGCAGAAGAGATTTTGTCTTAATCGTATATCCCTTAAAAATCTTGGAGATAAAGTGAAGAATCAGCTCCTCAGAGAGAATATAGCAGCCGCTCATGCCTGGAACCGGTATCAGCCGTTCAAAAACATTATTGGTGCAGGGAATGATGCCGATCCGTTCCTTTTTATTTTTGGTCTCCAGAGCCGCCGCCGCGTAAATCTCCCGGTTGCGCAGGAAGGGGAAAGGCTGTCTGCGGCCCACCACAGTAGGCGAAATCAGGGGCGCGATCTCCTGGTCAAAGTAAAGCTCCAGCAGGCTCTCCTCTTCCTTCCCGATTTTATGGAAATCCACAATCCGAATCCCCTGCTCCTCAATCTGCCTCATCAGGCGCTCATAAATTTCATCTCTCTTCGCAATCAGCCGCTGTACTTCTTCCACAATAGCGGCAATCTGCTGCGCCGGAGACATTCCCGTCTTGTTGTCTGTAATCTTTTCTTTTAGCAGCATCTGATCCTGCAGGGAACCTACCCGCACCATAAAAAATTCGTCCAGATTGCTCTGGAAAATGGAGACAAAAGTAAGGCGCTCGCAGAGGGGCACCTGGGGATTATCCGCCTCCTCCAGCACTCTCTCATTAAACTGCAGCCATGACAACTCTCTGTTTTTGTAAATCTGTTCCACCGTTTCCTCCATTTCCGGCCTTTCTTAAGGCCGAAGGGCACTGTATGCCAGTATATGCGTATTGTATCTTTCTATAGTATGGCTGCTTTTTAAAATCCACTATCTTGCTTTCGTGAAATCCATGTAAAATTTCGCATCAAAATGGAAGAGGGTGCTGCAAAATCATGTAATTCATGATGATGCAGCACCCTCGTTCTATCCATAAATGTGAGGGAAAGTTACAAAAAAGAGTACATATGGTTCCGGTACATCCAGGTGTACACATGTCCGAGACAGATGTTCCGAAGCAGGCGGAACATTCCGCTTGCTGCGGACAGATGTCGATAGGACAAGGTGAACACCGGATGTACCGGAACCAATGAAATCTTTTTTGCAACCTCCTTTTTTTTCGTCAGTTCTGTTTTTCTTCTTTCCCGCCGTTTCGCTCTTCCTCCTTGATCTCCCAGTGAAGCAAAAAAGTAAGAGCCGCCCGCAGGGCGATGATCCCGGCCACGATGCCGATCTCCTTCCACTCCCGCACGATCACGGTCCGCAGGATCTCGCTGCCCATCTTAAACTCCAGTCCCATGGCCAGCCCTCTGGCCAGATAGACGCCGGTATCCCCCGCGTGCTTCAGCCAGCGCAGGAACCCGGTGATGCCGGTCCAGATAATGATCCCCACGCCGATAAATTCAAACAGGATAATGGCAATACTGGCAATATTTCCCAGTATCTCTTCCAGAAGCTGCTCAAACTCTCCAATCATACGCTCACCCCCGTTTGTTTTATCCCGTTTTACTTTCCTTCCTTCTTTTCCCCGTCCAGCTTAAGGCCGGCCAGAGCCTGCGCAAAGGCATTGTTCACCGGCTCCTTTGCCTCTTTCTGCTGTCGGCGCAGATAATTCTGCACATCCCGCTTGTTCACGCCGGCTCCCTCTTTTTCCCGTCTGGCCTTAAAGGCGGACAGCCTCTCCTTATATCCGCAGACACAGACAAAGGTCTCCTCCGCCCCCTTCATGACCAGTTCCATTTTCTTATGGCATTTGGGACAGCGGGCGTTGGTGGTCCGGGATACCGTCTCCCTGTACCCGCACTCCCGGTCCTGGCATACCAGCATTTTGCTGTTTTTCCCGTTTACCGCCAGCAGACGCTTTCCGCAGCGGGGACAGATCTTGTTGGTGAGATTGTCATGGCGAAAGGCTCCCTCGCCCCTCCGGATCTCCTCCACGATCTGTCTGGTATACTCCCGGATGCCGCCCAGGAAAGCTTCCTGTTTCAGTCCGCCGGCCGCGATCCGGGACAGCTTCATCTCCCAGTCCGCCGTCAGCTCCGGCTTCCTTAAATCCTCCGGCACCAGCTCCAGCAGCTGCTTGGCCTTGGAGGTCAGGCAAATCTCATTTCCCCTCTTTTCCATCAGAAAAGAGTGAAACAGCTTCTCAATAATATCCGCCCTGGTGGCCACCGTTCCCAGCCCGCCGGTTTCCCCCAGCGTTCTGGCCGCCGCCGCGTCCCGGCTCTCCATATATTTCACTGGGTTTTCCATAGCCGCCAGCAGGGTTGCTTCGGTAAACCGGGCGGGAGGCTTTGTCTTTCCTTCCGTGAGGGACGCTTTGTCTATCTGCAGCCGTTCTCCCCTGGTATGGGGCCTTAAAAGCTGCTCCCGGATCTTTTTCTCCTCCGGCTCCTCATCTTCCTCCTCCCAGCCGCCTGACAGATCCCCGTTCTGGGCGTATACGGCATGCCAGCCTTCTTCTTTCACCGTCCGGCCTCTGGCGGCAAACAGCTCTTTTCCCGCCCGGGCTTCCATCACCGTCTGCTCGTAAACCGCCGGAGGATAAAAGACGCTGATAAACCGGCGCACCACCATATCGTAAATCTTCCGCTCCTCGTTGGTCATATGGTCCAGCTGCACAAACTGCTCTGTGGGAATAATGGCGTGGTGATCGCTCACCTTCTTATCGTCCACAAAGCTGCCATTTACCGGCAGAGGACGGTTCAGCAAAGCTCCGGCCAGCTTCCGGTAGGGTCCTGTCCCGCAGGCCGAAAGCCGTTCCTTCAGAGTGGGAACCACGTCTTTGCCGATGTAGCGGGAATCGGTCCGGGGGTAGGTGAGCACCTTATGGTTCTCATAGAGCCGCTGCATAATATTTAAAGTCTCTTTGGCGGAAAACCCGTATTTCTGGTTGGCTTCCCGCTGCAGCGTGGTCAGGTCGTACAGCCCCTGGGGCGCCACTTTCTTCGGCTTTGCCGTAACCGACACGATTTCCAGGGAACTTTGCCGCGCCTGCTTTAAAATTTCTTCCATCCGCTCTTTCTGGAAAGAGCGGCAGCTTCCGCTTTTGGAATCCTGCCAGGTCCAGTTTACGCCGCCGGCCTGCAGAGTAATGCCATAGTACTCCTGGGGTTTAAAACTGCGGATCTGCTCCTCCCGCTTGGCAATAATGGCCAGGGTAGGCGTCTGCACCCGGCCGCAGGAGAGCTGGGCGTTGTACTTGCAGGTGAGAGCTCTGGTTCCGTTTATGCCCACCAACCAGTCCGCCTCGGCTCTGGCCTGGGCCGCCCGGTACAGATTATAGTAGTCCCGGCCGTCCTTCAGATGGGCAAAGCCCTCCCGGATGGCCTTATCGGTCACAGAAGAAATCCACAGCCGCCGGACGGGCTTGCCGCAGCCGGATTTTTCCAGGATCCAGCGGGCTACCAGTTCTCCCTCCCGGCCCGCGTCTGTGGCGATGATGATCTCCCCTATGTCTTTCCGGAAAAGCTGCTCTTTTACCGCCCGGTACTGCTTCCCCGTCTGAGGGATCACCACCAGCTTCATCTTTTCCGGCAGCATGGGAAGATCTTTCATCTCCCACTTCGTATACTTTTTGTCATACTCCTCCGGGTCAGCCAGGGTTACCAGGTGCCCCAGAGCCCAGGTAACCACATAGTCCCGTCCCTCCAGGGCTCCGTTTTCCTGCTTCCCGCAGCCAAGCACCCGGGCAATATCTCTGGCAACGGACGGCTTTTCCGCCAAAACCAATGCTTTCATCCTGTCATTCTCTTTCTATTTCTATAACCGGTTTTTTCAGAAACACTTGCTCCAGCCGCAGTTTTTGCAGATGTTGCAGCCTCCCTCAAACACCAGAGGCTCCCCGCACTCAGGGCAGACCATCCGGTCTTTGGGCCTGGTCACCGCCTTGGGCTTGGGAATCTTCCGGCCAGGATCTGCGGCTTTGCGGGCTGCCAGCTCCTGCTGCACCTCATTGTACATATCCCGCAGGGCATTTCCCACCGCCATGGGACAGCAGCTTCCCTTGCTGGTATCCTTCTGGGTAGCCCGCCGCACCGTATAGGAGGGGCAGGAACCGGTGGAATTTAACTGATCGATAATGGTGTCAATGTCAATTCCGCCTCTTGCGCTGATGGAAATCATGCGGGAGAGGCCGATCATAAAGTTATTGCAGCCGCCGGTGGAGCCTTTGCTCAGGTACGTTTCCAGCAGAGCTCCCGTATGGGGATCAAACAGGGCGATACAGTGCAGGCTTCCGCAGCCTGTCACCAACTTTCTCTTCTTTCCCACCACATCGTCAGTCACCAGCACGATCTCGCCCCGCTTTAAGCCGTCTCCCGCCACAGGCGGTTTGGGCGCGGTTTCTGTGGAGAGCACGCCGGTTCTCTGGCAGCCGTCCCTGAAAATAGTCACGCCCTTCAGACCCTTCTCATAGGCGTACAGATACAGGCTTTCGGTTTCTTCCACCGTGAAATGGTTGGGAACGTTTACCGTGGAACTGATGGACGCGTCCACATGGTTCTGCCATACGGACTGCATATCGATTCTCTGGTGATAGTCCAGAGACATGGCCGTCGTGAAAAATTCCGGCAGGTCTCTGTCATCTTCCACATGGAACTCCCGCATATACTGTTCCACAATTCTGGTATATACCCGGTAGTACACATCCGTGCCGTGCAGGGATTCCGTCTTTCTCTCATAATAATTGGCATAGACCGGCTCAATGCCCCCGGAAATCCCCAGCATGGTGGAGAGGGTTCCGGTAGGAGCGATGGTAAGCAGCTGGGAATTGCGCAGTCCGTACTTCTTGACCAGTTCCACCGTGGCCTCGGAAGTATTGGCCTGGAAATAGGGGGTGGACATAACCTGTTCCATATCGTATCCCGGATAGGCTCCCTGCTCCTTTGCCAGCATGGCGGAGGCGGCGATGGCTGTATCCGCCATAATGAAGCCGATCTGATCGCACAGTTCCAGGGCTTCCTGCTCTCCGTAAACCAGCCCCAGCTTGATCAGCATATCCGCCAGGCCCATGATGCCAAGGCCGATCTGTCTCCAGCGGGTAACGCTCTCCTGCTGCTCCGGCAGGGGATGAAGGGGAAGCCCTTCCTCCAGCACTTCGTTCAGGGCTCCCACCGCCACGGTTACAGCTTTCTTGAAGCTCTCAAAATCAAAGCTGGCCTGGGGCGTAAAGGGATGTTTTACAAAACCGGACAGGTTTAAACTTCCCAGCAGGCAGCTTCCACCCGCGGGAAGAGGCTCCTCCGCACAGGGGTTCACGCCGGCGAAAGAAAATTCCGGTGTGTTGGCCAGCAGGGTCCAGCTCTTTACCCGGTCCCAGAACAGAGCCCCCGGCTCCGCATAGTCCCAGTTCACCTCCGCAATGTGATGGAACAGATCCCTGGCGTTGACCTCCCGCTCAATCACCTGCCCCGTGGCCTCCCTGGTATAGTGAAGGCGGTAGGTTTTGTTTTCTTTTACGGCTTCCATAAATTCCTGGTCAATCCGAACAGAAATATTCGCCTTTGTCACTTTGTTCAGGTCGGTCTTTAAATCCACAAACTCCTCCACATCCGGATGGGAACAGTCAATGGAAATCATCAGGGCGCCTCTGCGGCCGTTCTGGCCGATCAGCTCTGTCACCAGGGAAAACAGTTCCATAAAGGACACCGCTCCGCTGGTTTCCTTGGCGGCATTGTTGATTCTGGCTCCATGGGGCGCCAGTCCCGAAATGTCCACACCGCAGCCGCCTCCGTAGCTGTAGGTGCGGGCCAGTTTTTTCGCGCAGTCAAAGATACTCTCAATGTTATCTTCCGGCGGATTTACCACATAACAGTTGGAGAGGCTCACCTTCCTCCCCATATTTTCCAAACCCCTGTTAGATAAAATCCTGCCCCCAAACAGGAATTTCTTCTGGGCAATCAGTTCCCGTATCTGGTCATTTCCGGCGCTGATGCGGTCCAGCCACTGATCAAAACTCTCCCCGTTGTTCTGATACTTGTTTTTCCAGATATCCATACCAAGCTGATTATCCTGACCCAGCCATTCCTCTACCTGCATTTGCTGCACTCCTTTCTCTCATCTCTCACAAGCAGCACGCCCCAGACCGTCTTCTTTGAAGACTGGCTGCTGCTCTGAACTATTTTCCATTCTAGCAGGGGTGGGGGAAAATTGCAAGGTGAGGAGCGCCTTATGATGAAGCCTTATGATGAAAGCTTCCCAAAAGAATGGCCGCCAACTACTGCAATAGTTGGCGGCTGAAGTTAAAAAACATTTAGCTTATATCATTCGGAGGTAGGCCGTATGTCTCTGGCTTTCCCTTTTCTATTGACAATATAACACATCTGGCGGAAGGCGGCGGCAAGAGGATTCTCTCTATTTTTCTTCCTTCTTTCCGGTACCGTTGTCAGCCTTCCTTGTGCTGGCCGGTAATGGAGAAAATAACCCACTCTGCGATATTGGTGGCATGGTCGCCGATACGCTCAAAGTATTTGGCCACCATCAGAAGGTCCGCGGCCTGTTCGCCGTTCTCCGCGTTTTCCCTGATCAGCTGGATCAGCTCGGTTTTTACCTTGATAAACAGATCATCCACAATATCATCGTGATCGATTACCTCTTTCGCCTGGTCCAGATTTTTGTTCACATACGCTTCCAGGCTGCTGATCAGCATGATCATGGTTTCCTTAGCCATCTGTTCAATATGCTCCAGCTTCTTCATATAGGGCTTGCCGGACATTACAATGGTCAGTTCGGAGATATCCACCGCGTGGTCCCCGATACGCTCCATATCCGTGATCATCTTCAGCGCTGCGGAAATAACCCGCAGGTCCCGGGCTACCGGCTGCTGCTGCAGCAGCAGCTTCAGGCAGAGATTCTCAATCTCTCTCTCCTGATGGTCAATGTCCTTATCACACTCCATGGCCCGTCTGGCTTCTTCCACGTTCTGATGGATCAAAGCGTCCACCGCCGCTTCAATAGCCTGCTCAATCATGGTACCCATGGCAATAATTTCATCATTCAGCTGAGACAGCTGTTCATCAAACCGATTACGCATAATTCTAAACCTTTCTGACTTATTTTTTAATGATTGACACTCCCCTTCATCCGGTGTATGCTAGTCCCCGGACTTAAACACTTATGCAAACAGGGAGGAATTTATGAATCAGACAATGGAAGTTACACCCAAAAAAGGGAAAGCAAAAAAAATTCTGCTCATCTGCCTGGCTGTTCTGGCAGGGCTGGTGCTGATCGCCGCCGGAACCATCTGGGCCATCTGGCACAACGAGATCTCATCCGTTCTGTCCTTAAAGCAGATCAGCGTCCGCAACGATGACCACCTGGACGGTTCCGTCTATCAGATGAATATCTCCGGCGGCTACTACTTCGATGAATATCTGGAGCAGGGCGGCGCCTCCAACGACGGGGACCTGATCAACTTTATCACCGACCATATCACCAAGGGACTGCTGGACATGGAAATCAGCGAAAGCAGCATCGGCTGCTCTTCCTTCACCGGAACCCTGGAAGACGGAGACCGGATTTTCGGCCGGAACTACGACTTTGACAAAACCAACACCTGTATCGTCTTTACCAATCCGGGCGGAGACCGCCACGCTTCCGTCTCCACGGTAGACCTGCAGTTTTTGGGACTGGATCAGGAGAAGGACGTGACTTCTCTCATGGACAAAATCAAATGCCTGGCCGCCGCCTATGCCCCCCTTGACGGCATGAACGACGCCGGCGTTTCCTGCGGCATCTATATGACCTATCAGGGAGCGGAAACCGTACCTACCGATCAGAACACGGAGAAACCGGATCTGACCTCCACCACCATGCTGCGCCTTGTGCTGGATTATGCGGACAGCGTGGACGAGGCGGTTGAACTGATCTCTCAGTACGACCTGCACGATTCCGCCGGCACCTCCTACCACTACATGATCGCGGATTCCACCGGAAAGAGCGCTATTCTGGAGTGGATCAACGGAACCGACTCCACCGACAATGACGGCAGCCAGCGGGAGCTTAAAATCACCTACAGCGACGCGGATCCCGCCACCGGCACTTCCGATTACCAGTGCGTGACCAACTTCATCGTATCCCCGGATTATTATGAAAACCAGGAAGATATGAAGGGTCTGGACCGGTATGAGCATATCCTGGGCCGGCTCCAGGAAAACGGCGGTACGTTCGCCGATGAAGAGGAGGCCATGGTGCTGCTCTCAGAGGTAGGCCGCCGCAGCTGGGACAATGACGACGCCAACGGCTGCACCGTTCACAGCGTGGTGTACAACCTGACGGATAAAACCGTGCTGTGGACCGGCAACGAGCATTATCAGGAAGAGGGTTACGTGTTTGAGTACGCGCTGTAATCAGCCGAATCTTCCGGTAATGTAATCCTCTGTTCTCTTATCCTTGGGCATGGAGAACATTTTCTCCGTGTTGCCCGCCTCTACCACTTCGCCCAGCAGGAAGAATACGGTCTCATCGGAGATACGCACTGCCTGCTGCATGTTGTGGGTAACCATTACAATGGTATAGTCCTTCTTCAGCTCTGTGGCCAGATCCTCAATCTTAGAAGTGGAGATGGGATCCAGAGCGGAAGTGGGCTCATCCATCAGCAGTACTTCCGGCTGCACCGCCAGGGCTCTGGCGATGCAGAGCCGCTGCTGCTGTCCTCCGGAAAGGCCCAGGGCGCTCTTTTTCAGGCGGTCCTTTACCTCATCCCAGATGGCCGCGTCCCGCAGGGATTTCTCCACAATCTCATCCAGCTTCGCCTTGGAGCGGATGCCGTGGGTGCGGGGTCCGTAGGCGATATTGTCATACACGCTCATGGGGAAGGGATTGGGTTTCTGGAACACCATGCCCACCCGTTTTCTCAGCAGGTTCACATCCATATCCCGGTAGATATCCTGATCATCCAGCAGTACCTTTCCCGTAATCTTACATCCTTCCACCAGATCATTCATCCGGTTCAGAGATTTCAGCAGGGTGGACTTTCCGCAGCCGGAGGGGCCGATAAATGCCGTAATTTCTTTCTCCGGAATCTCCATGGATACATCTTTCAGCGCATGAAAATTTCCATAATACAATTCCAGATTTTCAATTTTAATCTTGCTCTTATTCATCGTTGCAAATCCTCTTTTTCCTTCTGTTGAACACTGTTAATCCGCTCTGCCGGCTCAGCCTTTGGAAATCTTACCGGCCAGCTTGGATGAAACCAGATTGATAATCACAACCAGCACCAGCAGCACCACAGCTGTGGCATAGGCCTGGTTCACATGCAGACCCTCGTTGGACAGATTATACATATGAACGGCCAGGGTTCTGGTGGAGCTGAACACGGAGCTGGGAAGCTTCGCCACCGAACCGGCTGTATAAATCAGCGCCGCCGTCTCGCCCACGATACGTCCCGTAGCCAGGATAACGCCGGAGAGAATGCCGGGCACCGCGGAGGGCAGTACGATCCGGAATACGGTGCGCAGTTTGCCCGCCCCCAGGCCGAAGCTGCCTTCTCTATAGGAATCCGGCACGGACATCAGCGCTTCTTCCGTGGTTCTTAAGATCACCGGTAGGATCATGATGGACAGGGTAAAGGCGCCGGCCAGAAGGGAGAAGTTCCACTTCAGGGTCGTTACGAAAAACAGCATGCCGAACAGACCGTATACTATGGAAGGAATACCGGTCAGGGTTTCCGCCGTAACCCGAATCACCTTCACCAGCTTATTTCCTTTGCCTGCATACTCCACCAGATAAACAGCGGAGAAAATACCGAAGGGTACGGCAATCAGCAGGGCAAGCAGAACCATCAGCACCGTGTTGATCAGAGCCGGTACAACGGAACAGTTATCGGAAGTATACTCCCAGGCAAACAGGGAGGGGGTCAGGTAGGGAACGCCTCTCACCAGAATATAGGCGATCAGGAACACCAGCATAGCCGCTGTGAACAGAGTCGCCAGGCTAACCAGCAGAAACAGGATCAGGGAGCCGGGAGTTCTCTTATAGCTCTTGATTCTGTCTTTCAGGGAAACCTTGTTAATGGCCTGGATTTTCGCCAGCTCGCTGTCGCTGATCATTTCCTTGCCATTATTGGCATCCGGCACGCCGTTATTTCCGTTCCGGACTTTTCCGGGACTGACCACAACGCCTTCGCCGCTTACATTGACAGACATTTGTTCTTTCATGGCTTAGCTCCTTTCCCCTTTGTTTTTCACAATCGAAAACAGCAGGTTAATAATCAGAATGAAAACGAACAGTACCACGCCGGTGGCGATCAGCGCCTCCCTGTGCAGGTCGGTAGCGTATCCCATCTCCAGCACAATGTTGGCGGTCATGGTACGGATACCCTTCAGCAGGTCGCCGGTAAGGCGGGGCTGATTGCCTGCCACCATGATAACCGCCATGGTCTCGCCGATAGCCCGTCCAATTCCCAGAATGATGCCGGCCATGATGCCGGATTTGGCCGCGGGAAGCATCGCCGCGAACACGCTTCTCTCATGGGTGGCTCCCAGAGCCAGAGATCCCTCATAATAGCTCTCCGGCACTGCCCGGATCGCCGCTTCCGACACGCTGATGATGGTGGGAAGAATCATAATTCCCAGCAGAATGGAGGCGGTCAGAATGCTGCTTCCGTTTCCTCCGAACACGCTGCGGACAAAGGGTACGATCACCACCATGCCGAAGAAACCGTACACAACCGACGGAATGCCTGCCAGCAGGTCAATCATGGGTTTTAGCACCTTATAGATGTGACGGGGGCAGAATTTCGCCATGAAAATGGCGGTGAGAAAACCGATGGGTACTCCCACCACAATGGCTCCCGCCGTGATGTAGATACTGCCGATGATCATGGGGAAAATCCCATAGATTCCGTTTCCGGGTCTCCACTCCATTCCAAACAGGAACTTCAGGGGACCGATTTCCGCGATAGCCGGCACACCGCTGCCAAACAGGAAGATGCAGATCAGCGCTACCGCCAGAATAGACACACAGGCCGCTACCAGAAAAACGCCTTTCATAAACGGCTCCCGCACCTTATGCCAGGCTGCCAGGATACCGCCCTTGCTCTCTCTTTTTTCTGTCATTCCTTATCCCTCTTTTTATTTCTTCCATTCTAAAGGCAACCCTTCCGCGGCGTCTCCTTATGCTGTCCGGCTGCCGTCTTAACTCTGTACATACATATAGGATGCTGCAGCTTATCTTACAGCATCCCGCTTATCTTGGGGGATGGGCCGGCTCCCTCTTCACCTCCGGTTTTACCTCGGACATGTGGGGGAACGGCCCGCATCCCTTATTTTCTCAAGCGCCAGGCGCCCGTTTTTTTGCTTTCCGGCTTATTCTGCTGCCAGAGCATCCCATGTGGTGATCTCACCGGTGTAGATGCCCAGTACCTGCTCAGAGGTCAGCTCCTCGGTGGGGTTGCCGTTGTTTACGATCACAGCGATACCGTCGTTGGCAATGGTGATGCCGGTTACGCCCTGCTCGGTCTCAGTATCCTTCAGAGCTCTGGAAGCCATACCGATGTTGTAGGTTCCCTCGATGGCGTTGGATACGCCGGTGGTGCTGTCTGTGGTCTGGATCTCGATCTCAGCGTTGGTGTTGATTGCCTGATAAGCCTCAGCCAGTTTCTCCATTACGGGAGATACGGAAGAGGAACCGCCCACTACGATCTTGCCCTCGGACATATCGGACTCAAAAGCCTCGCCCTCGCCGATGGAGATGTAGCCTTCTTCGGTGATTACAGCCTGTCCGTCAGCGCTCATGATGTAGTTGATGAAATCCTGGTCAACGGGAGTCAGGGTATCTTCCATCACAGCGATGTTGAAGGGTCTTGCGATCTTGTAGCTGCCGTCTGCCACTGCCTCAACGGAGGGAGCTGTTCCGTCAATCTTCACAGCTTTTACCGTGTCATCCAGAGATCCCAGTGAAATGTATCCGATTGCATATACGTCATTTGCTACAGCAGTCATCATAACGGAAGTGCTGTTGGTGATGGCAGCCTCAGCAGTGGTCATATCCACTTTGTTGCCCTCTTCATCTTCCTGCTCAATGCCGAACAGCTCGATGAAAGCGCCTCTTGTACCGGAACCGTCCTCTCTGGACTGTACAGAGATCATATTGGTGTTGTCAAATTCCTCAGCCAGGGCGGTGAAAGCAGTTCCTGCCACACATGCTGCGCTCAGTGATAAAGCTGTCATAACTTTTGCAAATTTTTTCATTCTTATTCTCTCCTTTTCTCCCCAGAAATATGATTGTCCTTTTTCTTCCGCGCCTCCGGCCTCTGGGAATTATACGAAATATCCGGAAACGTTCTTCTGACTGTGGGGTCCGGCCCTCCAGCCGTTCTCCTCCGGAAAGGCTGTTCCCGCATCCGCTGTCAGATTACAGATACAACAATAAATCCGCTGTGTAAATTCTAAAACCGTGTGTTTGTAAAATCTGGGTAAAAAATGACAAAAAAGAAGCATCAGCAAAAATCTTCACCGCTTCCCGGGCAGCCTGTGTTCACCTTGTCTTTCCGACATCTGTCCGTACAGAGCGGATAAATCCGCCCTGCACGGCACATCTGTCTCAGACATGTGTACACACGGCTGTCTGGGAAGCCGCTGCGAAATTTGCGTCTGCTCCTTTTTCTGTTCCCAACGGCGGAGTATTCAGAAGATCGCACGTTTTCAGCCCTGGGAGAAACTCTGTTCTGTCCGGGCGATGATTTCATCCTGCAGCTCCCGGCTCAGGTTTCGGAAGTAATCGCTGTAGCCGGCTACCCGGACGATGAGATCTTTATACTCTTCCGGATGAGCCTGAGCGTTCCGGAGGGTCTGCCGGTCTACCACATTAAACTGAATATGGTGCCCGTCCAGGTTAAAGTAGGCGCGGATCAGATTGGCCATCTGCTCCAGCCCCTCCTCTCCTGCCACCACGGAAGGCGGAAACTTCTGATTCAGCAGAGTTCCGCCGGTGGAAAGCTGATCCATCTTGGAACAGGACTTGATTACACTGGTGGGGCCGTTCACATCCGCCCCCTTCTCCGGGGAGATTCCCTCCGATACCGGCTTATGGGCATGGCGGCCGTTGGCGCTGGCCAGCATAACCTCCCCAAAATAGACATGGCAGGTGGTGGGCAGCATATTTACCCGGTAGGTGCCGCCCCGGTTATTCCGCCTCCCTGTAACGCAGTCCCGAAAGGCTTCAAATACCTGCTCCATGATTTCATCCGCGTAGTCGTCATCATTGCCGTACTTGGGGGATCTTCTGGACACCAGATGGAAAATCCTGTCATATCCGTCAAAGTCCGCCCGCAGGGCCTCCATCAGTTCCTTCATAGAGAAGTTCTTCCTGTCATACACCTGGTAGCGGATGGCTGCCAGGCAGTCCGTTACTGTACCAATGCCTACCCCCTGTATATAGCTGGTGTTATACCGGGCTCCTCCTGCGTTGTAGTCCTTTCCTCTGGCAATGCAGTCGTTAGTCAGCACAGACAGGAAGGGAACCGGCATCTTTTTGGCGTACAGTTCTTCGATCACCAGGCTTCCTCTCACCTTCACGTCCACAAAGTATTTCATCTGGGTCAGGAAAGCCTGCCACAGCTCCTCATAAGAGACAAATTCATCGGCCCAGCCGGTGGCAGGCCCCAGCTGCTGACCGCTCACGTAATCATACCCGTTAAAAAGAGCCAGTTCCAGTACTTTGGGAATATTGAAATATCCGGTCAGAATATAGGCCTCATTTCCGAAAGCCCCGGTCTCCACACAGCCGCTGGTGCCTCCCTTTCTGGCATCCTCCAGGGATTTCCCCGCATTCAGCAGCTCCTGCACAATGGCTTCTGTATTATAGAAGGCGGGCTGTCCCCAGCCTTTTCTGGAAATGGCGCAGGCCTTTTTCAGGAAATCCCGGGGAGTCTTCCGGCTGATCTGTACGTTGGAGGAAGGCTGCAGCAGCTTCATCTCATCCATACATTCCAGAATCAGATAGCTCACCTCATTGACACCGTCTCTTCCCTCCGGGGTAATGCCTCCTGTATTGATATTGGCAAAGTCTGTGTACGTGCTGCTCTCCTTCAGTGTGATCCCCACCTTGGGAGGCGCCGGCTGATTGTTGAATTTCACCCACAGGCACTCCAGCAGTTCCTTAGCGCCCTGCCGGTCCAGGATTCCCGCCTCCAGATCTTTCCTGTAAAATCCGATAAGATGCTGATCCAGCCTGCCGGGGCTGTAGGCGTCCCAGGGATTTAACTCCGTAGTGACCGCCAGATGGACAAACCAGTACATCTGAATGGCCTGCCAGTAGGTTTCTGGCCGGTAAGCCGGCACTCTCCTGCAGTTTTCGGCGATCTGAAGGAGTTCCTTCCGCCGCTTTTCATCCCGGCAGCCCTCTGCCAGTTTCTCTGCCAGCTTTTCATACCGGGCTGCCAGCAGCATCACCGCGTCGCAGGCAATCTCCATACCTTTCAGTTCCTCTTCCTTCTGCAGTGCCTCCGGATCTGAGAAATAATCCAGAGTCTCCCTGGCTCTGCGAATATCCTCTTTGTGCTCCAGAAATCCTTTTTTGAAAATATTCTCTGAGCCTACCGTATGGCCGGGGCCTCTCTGCTCCATAAATTCCGTAAAAATTCCGGCTCCGTAGGCAGCCTTCCACTCCGGCGTCATCCGCTCCAGGATCTGATGGCGCATACACCGTTTCTCCCAATAGGGAATCATCTCTTTTTCCTGAAATTCCCGGTTTTCTTTTGTCACGGAAAACCGAATCAACTCCCGCTCGTCCATCACCTGCAGATCCTGCATGGTATGGCAGCAGAGATCCGGAAAAGTAGGGGATGCCTGCGGGCCGCACCCCTTCTCCCCCACAATCAGCTCTCCCTCCTGTATGCCGATGGTTTTTTTCTCAAAATACCGTTTCAGAGCCATAGCCCGCAGCACAGGGACGCTGACGCATCCCTCATACTCCCTGTAAACTTCCGTCACACACCGGGCCCGCTCCATATCAATTCTGGGAACCGTCTCCACGCTCTCTCTTCTCAGCCTGCGGATCCGTTCATTCATTCCCCGCTCTTCCACGCTCTCATCCTCCTATTTTCACCGGGCCTGCTCCCAGCGACTCCAGATATTGTCTCAATTCCTCCATCCGTTCCTTCGGCGGGGTCTCAAATAAGTTTCCCTCGTATGTCCGCCCCAGATGGGTATATTTTCCTCTGCCTGTATCGTGATAGGGAAGAAGATGAATCTGTTCATACCGGATTTCCTCTTCCTTCAGGAAACGGGCTGTCTTCTCCATCTCTTCCTCCCTGTCATTCACACCGCCAATCACCGGGATTCGAATCCAGATCCTGGCTCCCAGTTTGGAAAGGCCCTTCAGATTCGCCAGGATCTGCCGGTTTCCCTGCCCGGTATATGCCCGGTGTATGTCCTCATCCGTCAGCTTTATATCATACAGAAATGTATCCGCAAAAGGAAAAATGCGGGCAAAACGCTCCCAGGGAGCGCAGCCGCAAGTATCTATATTCACAGACACGCCTCTCTCCCACAGCATCCGAGCCAGGGCTTCCACGTAGTCCGGATCCTGGCTCATCACCTCTCCGCCGGAAAGGGTCACCCCTCCTCCTGATGACTCATAAAAAGGCTGATCCTTCAAAAGCTCCTTTGCCAGATCGGAAACCTCCCGGAAAACGCCGCACAGTTCCCTGGCATCTCCCAGGCACTCCTGCACACAGGTTCCGCAGCCTGCGCACATCTTCCGGTCTGTAAAAGCCATCCTCCTGCCATCCTGCTCCCTGATCCGGACGGCCCCCCTGGGGCACAGCGTTTCGCAGACACCGCAGCCTGCGCACCGCTCCCGGTAAAAGAGAAGCTGAGGCTCAAAATGCTGAGTTTCCGGATTATGGCACCACCGGCAGGACAGGGGACAGCCCTTGAAAAATACGGTGGTGCGGATTCCCGTCCCGTCATGAATGGAATATTTCTGTATCTTCGTAATCAGCGGCCCTCTCATACCATTCCTCACAGTATGATCAGTTCTTTTGAAGCCTGATTCAGAACTTCCCGCTCTCCCGCTTCATTTACAATCACCACGTCCTCAATGCGGATGCCGAACTCTCCTCCCAGATAAATACCCGGCTCAATGGAAAAAGCCATGCCCCGCTCCAGCTTTCTGTGATGGGACTGCTTGATGTCCGGCGCCTCGTGAATGGTATAGCCGATGCCGTGGCCCAGGCGGTTGATCATGGTCCAGGCATAGCCCTTTTCATCCAGCACCTCCCTGGCTCTCCGGTCAATATCCGGAATCCAGGCTCCCTCCTTCACCAGGCTCTCCGCTTCCAGATTGGCTCTCTTTACCAGCTCATAGGCCTCCCGCTGCTGTTTTGTGGGCTCTCCCACAAATACGGTGCGGGAAATATCCGAATACATCCCCCCGCAGGTACATCCGTAATCCATCAGCACCACATCCTGCTGCTTTGCCCTGCCGCTGCTGCCGCAGTAATGGGGATAGCTGGAATTGGCCCCTATTCCCACAATACATTCCGGGTTTTCTCCCCCCAGACGGCTCATCTCCTCCAGCAGAAATTCCTGCAGGGAAGCCTCCGTCACGCCGGGGCAGATCCGATCCAGCACTTTTAAAAACACCTGGTCCACAATGGCCGCCGACCGGCGCAGATTTTCCAGTTCTTCTCCGCTTTTGCGTATCCGCATCTCTTCCATCAGGGGTTTGCCGTCACAGAAGATTATATCCGCCCTTTCTTTTATCTCCAGCAGCTGAAAGGCCACAGCGTCCCGGTTTACACCGATCCTGCCTCCCAGCAGTCCCTGCTCTTTCAGCGCTTCTTTTACCCTCTCCGGCATCACATCCCCGTCAAACCAGGTATATACCGGCACCTCCGGCGGAAGCTGTTCCCGCATCTCTTCCCCGTAAAGCAGGTTGCAGACATAAAAGGCAGTGCCGTCCGCCTTTACAAACAGCCCCTGAAACCGTTCACAGAACATAGGCGAAAACCCGGTGAGGAACCGCATCTCCTCCCCGGGACAGATCAGCATGCCGTCCAGGCCGGCCTGGCGGATACACTGTACCAGTTTTTCCATATATTCTTCGCGCATCAATCTTTACCGCTCCTTTCATTTCCCGGGCATTCCATCGATCCGTTTTCTTTTCGTATCCTGTCTTTCATTTCCTTTACGAATGCTCCCACGTGAGGCGGCGCTTCTTTTCCGTACCGGGCCATCATGTCCACAATGGCAGAGCCCACGATCACCCCGTCGGATACGGCGGCCATGGCGGCGGCCTGCTCCGGCGTGGAGATGCCGAAGCCAATGGCGCAGGGAATCTCTTTTTGCTCCTTCACCAGCTTCACCATCTTCTCCACATCTGTGGCAATCTCCCGGCGGGCGCCCGTAACTCCCAGGCTGGAGACCACATACACAAAGCCTTCCGCTTCTCTGGCGATCATGGAAATCCGGTTTTTTGAGGTAGGGGCTATCAGAGAGATGAAATCCAGCCCGTATCCCCGGCAGACGGCGGCAAACTCTTCTTTCTCCTCGAAGGGCACATCCGGCAGGATCAGACCGTCCAGGCCGATTTCGGCGCAGGCCCTGGCAAACCGCTCTGTACCGTAGGAAAATACCACGTTAGCATAAGTCATAAATACCAGGGGGACCGTTACATCCCGGCGCAGCTTGCGGACAAACGCAAAAATCCGGTCCGTGGTTACGCCTCCCGCCAGCGCCCGGATATTGGTCCCCTGAATCACCGGACCCTCCGCAGTAGGGTCTGAAAAGGGGATCCCCAGTTCTATCAGGTCCGCGCCGTTTTCCGCCATGGCCCGCACGGCGGCTTCTGTGGTTTCCAGATCCGGATCCCCGCAGGTGATAAAGGGAATGAATGCCTTTCCCTTCGCAAATACTTCCGCTATTCTGCTCATTCTGCAATCTCCTCCCCTCTGTATCTGGCAATGGCCGCGCAGTCCTTATCTCCCCGGCCGGAGACGGTAATCACCACGATCCGGTCTTTCTCCATCTGAGGCACCAGTTTTCTGGCATACGCCACCGCGTGGGCCGATTCAATGGCGGGAATGATGCCCTCCGTCCGGCTCAGATACTCAAAGGCGTCCACCGCCTCCTCGTCCGTCACCGGCACATATTCAGCCCGCCCTGTGTCATGGAGCCAGGCGTGTTCCGGCCCCACTCCCGGATAATCCAGGCCGGCGGAGATAGAGTACACCGGGGCGATCTGGCCGTACTCGTCCTGGCAGAAGTAGGATTTCATGCCGTGAAAAATCCCCAGCTTTCCTGTGGCGATGGTGGCCGCCGTCTCAAAGGTATCCACGCCCCGGCCGGCTGCCTCGCAGCCGATGAGACGCACTCCCTTATTTTCTATAAAATGGTAAAAGGTGCCGATTGCATTGCTGCCGCCTCCCACGCAGGCAATTACCGCGTCCGGCAGTCTCCCTTCCTTTTCCAGAATCTGATCTTTGATCTCTTTAGAAATCACCGCCTGAAAGTCCCGGACAATGGTGGGGAAGGGATGGGGCCCCATGACGGAGCCCAGACAGTAATGGGTATCGGCAATCCGGCTGGTCCACTCCCGCATGGCCTCGGAGACCGCATCCTTCAGGGTGGCGGTGCCGGTGGTCACCGGCACCACCTGCGCTCCCAACAGTTTCATTTTGTATACATTCAGGGCCTGGCGCTTCGTGTCTTCTTCCCCCATAAATACCACGCACTCCATACCCATAAGAGCCGCCGCCGTGGCGGTGGCTACGCCGTGCTGACCCGCCCCGGTCTCCGCGATCAGCCTGGTCTTTCCCATCTTCTTTGCCAGAAGAGCCTGTCCCAGCACATTGTTGATTTTGTGGGCGCCGGTATGGTTTAAATCCTCCCGTTTCAAATATACCTTTGCCCCGCCCAGATCCTCCGTCATCTTTTTCGCGAAATACAGACGGCTGGGCCTGCCTGCGTAATCATTCAGCAGACCGGTCAGTTCATTCTGGAAATCCCGATCCTTCTTATAATACTCATATGCTTCCTCCAGTTCGATCACCGCGTTCATCAGGGTTTCCGGAATATACTGACCGCCGTGGATGCCGAACCGTCCTTTTGTCTGTGACATACTGATCCTCCTTCTGTTTCTCCTGTATGTTTCATTATAGCGCCAAATCACCGGTTCCGGGAACATTTTTTCCTATTCTCTTTTTCCCCGTCTTACCAGCGACACAAAACGGGCGATTTTCTCCCCGTCCTTTTTTCCTGCCGTCTCCACCCCGGAGCTTACATCCACTCCCCAGGGGGCTGCTGCCTGCAGGGCTCTGCCGATATTTTCACAGTTCAGCCCTCCGGCCAGAAACCAGGGCCTCTTCAGCCCTGCCGCCAGCCTCCAGTCAAAGCTTTTTCCTGTGCCTCCGCCTCCCTGATCCAGCAGAATATAGTCTGCCCCGGAGTCTGCGGCTCTCTTCGCGTCCTCCCGGCTTTCGACGGAAAAGGCTTTTATCAGAGGAGCCGCCGTTCGCTTCCTCAGCCTGGCCATATACCCCTCGTCCTCCTGACCGTGAAGCTGGGCCATGCGGATACTCCCCCTATTCAGCAGATCCGCCACCCGCTCCGGGTCCTCATTGACAAATACGCCCACCGGCACAATCCCCGGCTCCAGCAGGCTGCTTAAATATCCGGCCTCCTCATCACTCACATACCGGCGGCTTCCCGGAGCGAACACAAAGCCCGCGTACTCCGGCCGCAGACGGTTGACATACCGGATATCCGCCTCTCTCATAAGGCCGCAGATTTTAATTTGAACTCCCATGTTCTCCATCTCCCGTTTCGTCTCCGGCGCTGTTCCTGCCGCCGGTTCCGGCAGGATCCCCGCTTTTTTCGCTCCGCAGTTCTTTCAGCATGGCCTTTTTATCTTTTGCCCGCATCAGAGCCTCTCCGATCAGGACTCCGTTTACCCCCATCTCTTTCAGCTCCCTCACTTCCTCCGGGCTGCGGATACCGCTCTCCGCCACAAACAGCACCTCTTCCGACACCAGCTCTCTTAATCTGGCACAGTTTCCCAGATCCACCGTGAAATCCTTCAGGTTCCGGTTATTGACGCCTATCACTCTGGCCCCTGCCGCCAGCGCCATTGCAATCTCTCCCTCATCATGGGCCTCCACCAGGGCGGACATGCCCAGTTCCCCGCAGATTCCCATGTACCGCTTCAAGGTCTCCTCATCCAGCAGGGAGCAGATTAGAAGCGCCGCCGAGGCGCCCAGTGCTTTGGCCTCATAGAGCATGTATTCGTCCACTGTAAAATCTTTCCGAAGACAGGGGATTGTCACAGCCCGCCCAATCTCCTCCAGATACCGGTTCTCCCCCAGAAACCACCGGGGTTCCGTCAGCACGGAAATGCATGCGGCTCCCGCCTCCTCATAGGAGCGGGCAATCTCCACATAGGGAAATTCCTCCGCTATCATACCCCTGGAAGGGGACGCCTTTTTGCACTCGCAGATGAAGCGGATGTCCGGTCCTTTGAGGGCTTCCTCAAATCTGAAATCTGCCCTGCCGCCGCGCCGCTGCCGGTCTCTTTCCGCAAAGGCTTTCTGCTTCATCTCTTCCAGCGGAATGCTCCTTTTTGCCTCCTTTACCCGGAGTCTGGCATATTCCGCAATGGTCTGCAGTATGGTCTCCGCCATCTCAGTTCCTCCCCATTTCTTATTTTTACGCCGGCACCGCCAGCCGGCTGGTCAGCCCCGCAAACTCTTCCAGCTTTTTCAGGGCGGCTCCCGTATCCAGCAGTTCCCCGGCCCGCTCTATCCCCTCTGTCAGGGAAGAGGCCTTTTCGCCGATGTAGAGAGCGGCTCCCGCGTTCAGCAGCACCGCGGACCGCTTGGGCCCTCTCTCCCTGCCCTCCAGGATGGCTCTTGTAATCTCTGCGTTCTCCCGGGGACTGCCGCCCTTTAGGTCTTCCCGGCTGCAGGATTGAAAGCCGAAGGTTTCCGGCGTCAGATAATACGACACATAATTTCCGTCCTGGAAATCGCAGACCGTTGTGGGAGCGCACATGCTGATCTCATCCAGCTTATCCTGTCCGTACACCACCATGCCCCTTTTCACTCCCAGGCTGGTCAGCACCCTGGCCAGCGGCTGCACCAGCGTTTCATCATAGACCCCCAGAAGCTGCATGGAGGGGGCAGCCGGGTTGGTCAGGGGCCCCAGAATATTAAATACGGTCCGGATCCCCAGTTCTTTCCGGATGCTTCCCACATACTTCATGGAGGTGTGATATTTCTGGGCGAAGAAAAAGCAGATCCCCACCCGCTCCAGAAGCTCCACGCACTGTCCGGGCGTCAGGCTGATATTGACTCCCAGCGCCTCCAGGCAGTCCGCTGTGCCGCACTGGGAGGAAGCGGCCCGGTTCCCGTGCTTGGCAATTTTTATCCCGGCAGCCGCCGCCACCAGAGCCGAGGTGGTGGAGATATTAAAGCTGCCGGAGCCGTCGCCCCCTGTCCCCACAATCTCCATCACTTCCATATCGTGCTCTACCCGGAGGGCATGGCTGCGCATAGCCGCCGCGCAGCCGGATATCTCATCGATAGTCTCCGCCCGGGTGCTCTTGGTGGAGAGGGCCGCCAGGAAGGCCGCGTTCTGTACCTGGCTGGTCTCGCCTCCCATAATCTCATTCATCACCTGATAGGCTTCCTCATACGTCAGATCCTGTTTATCCACGATTTTTACGATTGCCTCTTTAATCATTGTCTTTCCCTCCCTGTATTTTTTACAATAGCAAACCAGTTTTTCATAATCTCATTTCCCAGGGGCGTTAAAATCGATTCCGGGTGAAACTGCAGGCCGTAAAGCAGTTCCTCCTCGTTCCACACCCCCATGATTTCTCCGTCCTCCGCCCTGGCTGCCACCTGCAGGCATTCCGGCAGGCTTTCCTCCCGCACCGCCAGAGAATGATACCTGGCCGCCAGAATTTCTTCCGGAAGTCCCCTAAAAACAGGACACCGGCCGTCTGTTCTGACCCGGGACTGCTTTCCATGCATCAGCTGCTTCGCGTAGGATACGGTTCCCCCTAAAGCCTCGCATATGGCCTGATGCCCCAGGCAGATGCCCAAAATCGGAATTTTCCCTCGCAGTTTCTTTACAGCCTCCTCACATATTCCTGCCTCTTTTGGCTTTCCCGGCCCCGGCGATAAAATAATTCCGTCCGGGTGCATTCCTTCCAGCTCCTTCACACCGCAGGCGTCATTTCGTATCACACGGATGCAGGGCTCTATGGAACCTGCCATCTGATACAGGTTATAGGAAAAACTGTCATAATTATCAATCAGTACAAACATGGCTCCGCCTCCTCTGCCAGTTCCAGTGCCCGAAGCACTGCCGCCGCTTTGTTAATGCACTCCTGGTATTCCTTTTCCGGATCCGAGTCCGCCACAATCCCGGCGCCGCTTCTGACAAATACCTTTCCATTCTTTTTGTAGGCAATCCGAATGGCAATACAGGTATCCATGCTGCCGTTAAATCCCAGATAGCCGATGGCCCCGCCGTAAATTCCCCGCCGGTTTTTCTCCAGTTCACTGATAAGCTGGCAGGCCCGGATCTTGGGCGCTCCGGACAGGGTTCCTGCCGGCAGCACCGCGTCTATAGCGTCCAGCGCTGTCTTGCCGGCAGCAAGTTCTCCCCTCACGGTAGAACCGATGTGCATAACATGGGAAAATCTTTCTATACAGTATAAGCGCTCCACTTCTACCGAACCAAACCGGCTCACCCTTCCCAGATCATTTCTTCCCAGGTCCACCAGCATACTGTGCTCCGCCAGCTCCTTGGGGTCCGCCAGTAATTCTCTCTCCAGAGCCAAATCTTCCTCCTCCGTCTTTCCCCGAGGCCTGGTACCTGCCAGGGGAAATGTATGAAGCACGCCTTTTTCCAGCTTTACCAGTGTTTCCGGGGAGGCCCCCGCCGTCTCCAGATCGGAACCGGAAAAGTAGAACATATAGGGGGAAGGATTTAAGGTACGCAGCATCCGGTAGGCGTTCAGCAGACTTCCTTCAAATTCCGCCTCCAGCCGGTTGGAAAGCACAATCTGGAAAATATCTCCTTCCCTAATACGGCGCTTCCCCTGCTCCACCATACGGCAGTACCGCTCTCTGTCAAACAGAGCCTTTACCGGGGACCGCAGCGCGCCCGGTTCGCTCCGGCAGGGTTCTCCGGTCCGGATCAGCTCTTCCATATGCTTCAGTTCCAGCACCGCCCTGTGATACCCGGCTTCTCCCCGGGCCAGATCCATATTGGCGATCAGGATGATTTTCTGCCGGAAGTTATCAAAGGCAATCACCTTGTCAAACAGCATCAGGTCCACATCCTGAAAACCTTCCGCATCCTCCCCTTCCAGTCTGAGGGACGGCTCTGCGTATTTCAGGTAATCATAGGCAAAATACCCTGCCAGTCCGCCGGTGAAGGAGGGAAGATAGTCAAAGGCCGGGCTTTTGTGCTCCTCCAGGATCTGCCGGATATAGTTCCCCGGTTCCCACGTTTCAAACGTCAGGTCCCCTGCTTTCATCCGCCCGTCTTTGCAGGTAATCTCCAGTTTCGGATCATATCCCAGAAAAGTATAGCGGCCCCACTTTTCATCTTCCGCTACCGACTCCAGCAGGTAGCAGTGCTCCGATACCCGTTTCAGAATCCGCAGCACTTCAATAGGCGTGCGAATATCCGACAGGATTTCCGTGCTGACCGGCACGCATTTGTACCGGCCTTCCGAAATCAGTTCTTTTATTTCCTTCAAATCCGGACGTATCATGGTGTTCCCTCCTTTTACCAAGAATGCGGATTCTGCGGAGCGTTTTTTATTTAAAAGTCAAATAAAAAATCCCCGGCAGAATCATATATATTCTGCCAGGGACGAATCTACAAATTACAAATCCGCGGTGCCACCCTGTTTTATGGAATCTTCCACACACTCTGCAGGTACCAACATACCCCGGGCAACTGACGTATGCCCTCACGTCACAGAATACTCAGACGGAACATCCGTCCTTTGACTGTGCCCTCGGCGGTCCATTTGATGAACTGTGTTCTGCCTGTTCTCAGCCATCCAGGCTCTCTGTAGGAGCATATTCACCTTTATCTCCGCGTCAACGGTTTCGGTCGCTTTTAAATTTTTTTCAATCCTATCATTCTATTTCCGATTTGTCAAGGATATTTCAGAAAATTTTTGCATATTTATTGAGTATTCCCTAAATATTACTGCAATACCCAAAAGCTCCACACCGCGCATATCTGGGGCAACAGCGCCTCCATGGGCCAGTGCTTTTGGCTGTTTTCAGGGCTGTTGGGATCATGGACGGTCACGTCTCCTTCCGGGTCCAGCCCGGTCAGCACAATAAAATGTCCGGTATAGGTAAAGTCTCCCGGATACATGGAGCAGATCAGGGGAAGGCCGGCCTCCAGGCATTCCCGGATATAGCTTTCCGATACTTCCCCCTGCTCTGAGTTCAGTCCCAGGGCCCCGGCGCCCTCTGCCAGCAGGGCCCAGGCCGTTCCTTCCCCCGACACATAGTATCCTGCCTGCTCCGCAAATTTTCCCACTTCATAGGGGTTCCAGAAGGTGTCCCCTGTCAGGCCGCACACCACCATGGACAGACAGGTGGGGCCGCATCCATTTACGCCAAAAAAGTTATTGCCGTAGCTATGGTATCCCCACCGCTCATCCCACTGGATAAACAACGGGATCTCACCGGGCGTCACCTCCCCGGATACATCCATGGAAATTTCCCGGTTTTTCTTCCGGGGATAGCTGTCCACAAATTCTGCCGTCTGGGGATATTTTTCCTTCAGCTCCAGCAGGCTATCCGGAATCCTTTCCCGGGTGGTACGTACCGCGTATATTCCGGCCAGCGCCAGGCATAAAATTCCCGCCAGCAGCTTCAGGCAGGTCTGCTTCCAGGCCCATGCCTTTCTCCGGCTGCTCCTTTTTCTGCAGCTTTCTCTGGCGTTCCTTCCTCCTGGGCTTCTTTTCCTCTCCTGTATCTTCTGTATATTTTCCAGCTCCATCCCCTTCTTCCTTCTCCCGTGCGCTTTCCCCTGTATACTGCCCGCCATGATCCATTCATGCGGTACGGCGGTCTTCCTGCCGGACATAAAGCGCAAAACGCTGCGCATCCTGCCGGAATTTGTCTTTCCAGGCAAGCATACACAGCGTCTGTATCACAGCCGTATCTTTTTCGTATCAGTTTTGTATCAGGGACTCTCCCAGGCCGGCCCGGCGCTCCCCGTCCTTCTCAATCCATTCCTCCAGCGTCAGGGGCGTATAGTCCGAAAACATGCAGAAGCAGTTGATCATATGGCAGGGAATGTGCCCCGGCTCCTCCTGGCCCCGCAGAGGCCGGAGCGTATTCCGGGTGATCGTCTGAAACTGATGGATCAGCAGCTCGTCACAGGTATTGTGCACATGGCCGTAGAGCATGAAGGTCCGGTCCGAGCCGTCCCGCATTTTCCGGTACTGGCCGTTGTAGCACAGGATGGGATAGTGGCAGAGCACCAGCTTCCGCTTATGGTCCTGCAGCTCCAGGTAAGGTCCGATCCATTCAAATCGACTTCTGTCGAACTGTTTATCCTCCAGGAACCGGTCATGATTGCCCTCCAGAAGAATCAGCCTTCCATTGAGCTGTTCCACAATGGCGTTTGTAGCCTTTCCCTTTCCCACAGACAGATCTCCCAGGATCACCACCTCATCCTTTGGCCCGACCCGCCGGTTCCACTGCCGGATCATATACTCATTCATCTCTTTGCCGTCGGCAAAGCCCCGGCAGTCCATCTGCTCATTCAGATTCTGGTGGTAAAAATGCAGGTCCGAAATAAAATACCGCATCTTTTTACTTCTCCCGATTCGCGTACCGTTTTACAATTCCCAGCATCACCTGTACCGCCCGGTCCATCCCCTCTGCCGTGATATGCTCATAGGGGCCGTGGAAGGCATAGCCGCCGGTGCCAAGGTTGGGGCAGGGAAGCCCCCGGAAGGAAAGCTGGGCACCGTCCGTACCGCCCCGCACCGGAGAAACATCCGGTTCCATTCCCAGCTCCCGGATGGATTCTTTGGCGTAGTCAATCAGGTGCATACAGGGCTTGACCATCTCTTCCATGTTCCGGTACTGCTGGCGGATGGTCAGCTTCGCCGTTCCTGCCCCGTACTTTTCATTCACCGCTTTTTCAATCTGGCGCAGCATCTCCTGGCGGGCCTCAAAATGGCCGCCGTCGTGGTCCCGGATAATAAAATGCAGGCTGGCATGCTCCACGGTTCCCTGAATCTGGGTCAGATGGAAAAATCCCTCGTACCGCTCCGTGTGCCGGGGTGTTTCCGCCCAGGGCAGCATCCCGCAGATCTCCGCTGCTGCCAGAGCGGCATTCACCATCTTATCCTTGGCCTCCCCCGGATGAATGTTCACGCCCTGGATCTCAAATGCGGCGCCGCAGGCGTTGAAATTCTCATACACAATCTCATTCTCGCAGCCTCCGTCCACCGTGTAGGCAAACTCCGCTCCGAAGGCGGGAATATCCAGAAGTTCCGCTCCGCCTCCCACCTCTTCATCCGGAGTAAATCCGATACAGATTTTTCCGTGAGGCGTCTCTCCCTTCAGAAGCTCCTGGGCCAGGGTCATAATCTCCGCGATGCCCGCCTTGTCATCGGCTCCCAGCAGGGTGGTTCCGTCTGTAGTAATCAGAGTGCGGCCCTTCAGGCTCTTCAGATGGGGAAACATATCCGGCGAGAGAACCAGTCCGCTCTCGCCCAGGGCAATCTCGCCCCCGTCATAGTTTTCCCGCACCTGGGGCTTCACACCCTCCCCGTTATAATCCGGAGCCGTATCCAGATGGGCGATAAAACCGATGGCCGTTTTGTCCTCATACCCCGGCGTGGCCGGAATAGACCCGTACACATAGCAGTGCTCATCCACTCTGGCATCCTCAATCCCCAGCTCCTTCATCTCCTCCACCAGGGCCATGGCCAGGTCAAACTGGCGGTTTGTGGAGGGCACAGAGGTGCTCTCCTCATCGCTGGTGGTATAAATTTTTACATAATGCAGCAGTCTCTCATAAGCTCTCATCTTTTTTCCTCCTCTTCTTCTGACCTCGCTCCCGCGGTTAGGTCTTTGATCACTTCTCCTGCCATGATAAGCCCCGCCACAGAGGGCACAAAGGCAATGCTGGCCGGAACCCGGCGGCGAAGCACCGGCAGTTCCTCCGAATACACCACCTTCAGCGACTCCACGCCCCGGGCCTTCAGCTCTTTGCGCATCACCTTCGCCAGTGGGCAAACCTTCGTATCATAGATATCCGCCACCCGAAACAGGGTGGGATCCAGCTTATTTCCGGCCCCCATACAGCTGATCATAGGGACGCCTGCCTCCCTGGCTTTCATCACCAGCTCCAGCTTGGCTGTCACCGTATCCACCGCATCCACCACATAGGAATAGCCGGAAAAATCAAACTCCGCCGCCGTCTCCGGCAGGAAAAAGCAGCGCCGCTCCTCCACCCGGGCCAGAGGATTCACCTCCAGGATCCTGCGGCGCATTACCTCCGTTTTATACTGCCCCACCGTAGAAAGCAGAGCCGCCGTCTGGCGGTTTAAATTGCTCATGGCCACCCGGTCGCTGTCCACCAGCACAAAATGCCCCACCCCGCTGCGGGCCAGGGCCTCCGCCGCATGGCCTCCCACGCCGCCCAGGCCGAATACCGCCACGGTGGATTCCTGTAAAATAGCAAGAGCCCTGCTCCCGATCAGAGCTTCCGTCCGGGAGAGGGCTTCCTTTCTGTCATACGCCTGTCCATTCATCATTTTCTGCTCCTGTCTCTTGCGATGCCAAGGTCAATAAGCCTTTACTCCACTTCCATGCAGGCATGGCGTGGAGACAGGCTTTTGACCCCGGCATCTTTTACACAGTATAGCATACTCTGGCTGTTATGACTTTATCATTTTTAAGATTGTGGAAAATCCTGGCACCTGCCCCTTGTAGAGGGCCATATTTTTGTAAATCTTTCCCGCCAGCAGGCAGACCAGCACGAAGGAGGCCAGCACCACCGCCAGGGAACCGTACGCCTGCCACAGCGGAATCTGCCCCAGCAGCACCCGTCCGGGCACAATCATGACAGCGGTAAAGGGCACCCAGTTCAGCCACATAGAAGACGGGGCCATCACGCCCAGCCCGCCGGAATAAAGGGCCGCCAGGAAGCTGCCGATTAAAGCCAGGGTAAAGAGCAGGTTGGTAGAGGACAGATCCTCCTGTTTTCCCGCCATGGCGCCGCCGATGGCCGCCAGGGAACAGTAGAGCAGAAAGCCTGCCGCCACCTGCAGCAGCGCCGCGATCACCGCCGATACCGCAAACAGCCCGCTCATGCCTCCCAGCAGGTCAAACAGCTGCAGCAAAAGCATCTCACTGTCCGGATTGATGGCCCGTACCAGAAGGGAGCCTCCCCAGAAGCCTCCCGCCAGGGCAGCCAGCCAGATAAAAATCTGCAGAATGCCTGCCAGTGCCTGGGCCAGCACTTTTCCGATCACCATGCCTCCCGGTCTGGCTGCCAGCAGCATGGTATCCATCAGCTTGGAGGTTTTTTCCATCAGCACGCTGGTGGAAACTCCCTGTCCGTAGAAAAGCACCATAAAATACAGCACCATGATATTCAGGTAGGGCAGAAGATACGCCAGCGCTTCCTTCAGTCCGCTTAAGGGATCCGTATCCCCGGCAGCGCTGCGGTGAGTCTCCACCGCCACAGGGGCCGTCAGCCTGGTGAGCTCCTGGGGCGTAAGGCCGGTGCGCTGCATCTGGATATAGGGATATACGCTCCCGATAAAGCTTTCCAATCCTTCCAGATCGCTCTTGGTCAGGTTGGAATCCTCCGGCAGCACCAGGCTGATCTGATCGCCTCCGGCGGCTCGTTCCACCGCCAGCACCACCGTATCTTCCATTCCCCGGGCAGCCTCCAGGGCTTCCTGGGGCGTATCATACCGCTGATAGGAAATGTCCGTATAGCCCTCCCGCCCCAGTCCGTTTAACTGGTTATAATCCGCTTCTTCTCCGGCGGCAGTCCCAGCAGCCTCCCCGTCGGGAGCTTCCTCCTGGGAAGCGGTCTCCGCCACCAGCACGGTGGTAACCGGGTTGGGCGGGATCTCTCCCTCCCCTCCGAACAGCTCCACGCAGGCCATGATAGCCATGGGAACCAGAAGGCACAGCAGGGCGCCGATGATCACTGCGCTGCGGTAGCCCCGGGCTTTCACCCGCTGCTGGAAAGTAAACTGAAAAATCTTATAGAACCCGCTGTAACGGTTTTTTCCCTCTTTATTTTTCATTCTTTCCGTCCTCCTTTCTTTCCGGCCATAGCCAGCAGTTTTCCAAATCCAACCCTGCTGCCTCTGTATATAATCAGATCATTATAAACTCTGGCGGAAAATACCGCCATCCCCGCAATCACCAGCACCTGCAGCAGCCAGGACAGGATCAGGATCCCCAGGCCGATATTGCCCAGCGCAAACTGCACCGGAGCACAGAATATGGACACCAGGGGGAACAGGCTCACAAACAGGCTGATCCCGGTGCCGGACATAGTTCCGGCAATGCAGGAAACCAGATAGCCGGCCATCACCGCCAGCACCACCTTCATATTGGCGCCCTCCACGTCATCCATGGAGTCACAGCAGCAGCCGGCCAGACCGGCCAGCAGGGAAAAGGTCAGATACCCCAGCAGAAGGGAGATCACCGCCACGGCTGCCAGCCCTGGCCCCAGCCGCAGGCTTTCCGCTCCCGCTCCCAGCATTCCCGTCAGGCTGATTCCCGACACGTCCAGAAATCTTCCCGTTACTCCGTAGGATACGCCCGCTCCCAGCAAAAGAACTGCCAGCAGGAGCAGAATATAGCTCATCATGGCCAGCACCTTTCCCAGCAGCAGGGCCAGGGGTCTGACACTTACCATCAGAAGCTCCACCAGACGGGAAGATTTTTCCTCCGCAATGGCCCGCACCACATAGGCGGAGGAGAAGAGGCAGAGCATCAGCACTACAATGGCATAGGCGTACTGGACGGTAAATCCGGTCTCCCAGTCTGTCTCCTGGGGATTTAAAAATTCCTCCGCTGAAACCACCTCCACCCGGGCTGTGCCCAGCTGCTCCAGTTCCCCGGCGGACGCGCCGGCTGCCCGCAGCCTGGCGTTTTCAAACATGGTCTGCAAAACCTTCTCCAGAGGGGACAGATCCTCCTGGTCCAGCGACGAATCCTCCCTAGTATACAGGTCGATCCCGTACCCGGCAGTTCCCTCTTCCATCCGGACAAAGACCTGGTCTTTCTCCAGCCTGTCCTGATAATCCTCTGTTCCAAAATCCGCCGTCTCAAAGGCAGTCTCCCGGAAAGTCTCGTCCAACTGGGCCGCTTCCCCGAAATCCAGTTCATACCCCGTCTCATTTTCCACGTAGACGGCCTGAATATCCGAGGCGCTCACCGAGCCCTTTCCGGATGTGAGGGCCATAAAAGGAATGGCCCCGGCAGCCAGCAGAAACAGGATCACAAATGTAATGATATTGGCCCGGCTTTTCAGCTGCTGAGACAGAGAAAACCGGAATACCTTCATGGTTCCTCTCAGCGCTTCTCTACTCCATCTCATTTCCATGTCCCACCTTTTCCACAAAAATTTCATGCAGGGAGGGCTCCCGCAAATCAAAGGTAATCACCGGAATCTGTTCCCGGATCAGCATGGCCAGCAGCCGGTTGGCCTGCTCCTCCCCCGTCACCTTCAGCTGGTACTCAAATTCCTTGATGCTGACCGTGCGCACGCCCGCCGCCTCAATCAGAGGGGCTGCGTCCCGCTCTGTTTTCAGGTGAAGGTTGACTCTCCCGTAGCTCTTTTTGATCTCATTCAGATTTCCCTGCACCACCGGCTTTGACCGGTCCAGAATCGTAATGTCCGTACAGAATTCCTCCACCGTAGCCATCTGGTGGCTGGACATAATCAGATATTTACCTTTGGCAATCTGTTCCCGAATCACGTCCCGGAACAGGTCTGTGTTCACCGGGTCCAAGCCAGAGAGAGGCTCATCCAGAATCAGCAGCTCAGGGTCTGAGAGCAGGGCTGTCATAAACTGAATTTTCTGCTGGTTTCCCTTGGAAAGCTGATCCGCCAGCTTTGGCTTCTGCCGCTTTTTGCGTCCGCCGGAAAGGCCAAAACTCTTCTTCGTCCCCATCATGGGCTGTACTTTCTCCGGGCCTGTCTGGCCGGGATACAGATATTCTTCCGCCTCCAGCCGTTTTGCCCAGTATTTGATCCTCTTTTTCGCCTCGCTTTTCGGCACGCCCCGAAGGGAAGCAAAGTACAGCAGCTGATCCATCAGGGAATACTTGGGATACAGGCCTCTCTCCTCCGCCAGATACCCTACGTTGCAGGTTTCCGTATCCAGAGGCTTCCCGTTCCACAGGGTTTCTCCCCCGTCCTTTGCCAGCATTCCCAGCATCATGCGGATGGAGGTGGTTTTTCCCGCTCCATTGGTTCCCAGAAGAGCGTACACTCCCGGCTCTTTCATCTCAAAACTCAGGTGATCCACCACCACCTTGTTTCCATATTTCTTATACAATTCAGATACTACCAGACTCATGCTCTTTCTCCTTATCCTTCATTTTTTTACGCTGCCACCTGTTGTCTCATCACAATCCGGTAGCTGACCGCCATCAGAAACACGCCGACCGCGAAGATCACCGCCAGCCAGATCTGCAGAGGAAGGGCCCCGGCAAACCCCAGCAGCCCCTTTCCCAGCATGCCGTAAACGGATCCGGGATGCTCTCTGGAGGCTCCCAGGAATCGGGGAATCCCGATAAATCCTACCATCCACAGTACCCACAGCGTCCAGAAAGCCACTTTTCCAAACCGCATCACCAGCACCGCCGCCGTCATCCCGATCATGGACAGCAGCAGCGCCATAAACGGCCCCAGCCAGAGCAGGGTGGGCATCATGGCCACCTCTGTTTCCATTTCATACAGCCGGGTGCCAATTCCATTCTCTATCAGCCAGATCAGCCACAGCACCACCACATTCATCAGGGCTGTCGCCAGGGAATAGAGGTAAAAGGAAGCGAAAAAATGCTTTCTGGTACAGCCAAATCCCACTTCTATCTGAAAGCTGGTATAAAAGTTCAGCCCTGTCCCTACAAGGCAGGCCACGGCCGCCGCAAACCCGGCCAAAAAAGTGCCCATGGCAAACCAGCTTTTTTCTTCCTTCGTGGTTACAGCCAGAATATACATCAGCGCCATGCCGAACAGGGCCATGCCCGCCATCACCAGCTTCATCCACAGGCCGTCCCGCCACTGGATTTTAAATTGTTTCTGTATCGCGTTCCACATAGTCCACTCCCTTTCTGCCCTACAGCCGGACTTCTATCTTTCTGGTAAGTCCCAGGGCCAGCAGAGAAAACAGCAGATAGATCCCGGCTCCTGCCGCCGCAAACATAAGGCCGGCGGCCGGGTTCCCTGTCCTGACCAGGCTCTGCGCCAGGTCTGTCACCCGCCCTTCCAGCTTTCCGCCCACCAGGATGGACCAGGCGATACCTCCGCCCGCTCCTACCAGCAGGCCCATGAACATCAGTACAAACGCCGCTCTTTTAAATCGCAGCACCGCTACGCCGAAGAGAACGCCGATGCCGTTTACCGCCAGCAATCCTCCCGCCAGAGCGCCCAGCAGATGAAGCCCCGCCTGGGCCACATCGTCCCCCGCCAGGATCCAAAGCAGCGCCGCGGCTGCCAGGGTGACAGCGCAGGAGGCGGGCCCAAGAAGCAGGGCGCCGGCTGCCGCGTTTTTCCTGGTAGCCCCAAAGGCCACCGCCATAGGCAGGTACTGCTGAAAGCAGCTTGCCGTAATGATAAACACTACAAAAGCGCCGGATATGACCAGGTACCAGGCCAGCAGAGAAAAAATACTCTCTGTCACCCCGCCCTTCCCCAGAAATTCAAAATCCATTCCCGTAAACAGATACAAAAACAGAGTCAGCAGCAGGATGGTGCCTTCCGTCTCCCCCCAGATTTTTCCCCAGTACTTAATCCCTCTCATTTTCATGGCCTGCCTCCTCTCCGCACAGGGCCACAAATACTTTCTGCAGGCTGGGCTTCTGGACGCTCACATCATACCCGTCCGGCAGGCTCTCTCCCGGTTCCAGCAGAACCGTCACCCCTTTGCTTCTGCCCAGCCGCTCCGGATGATGGACTTTAAGGCCGGCAGTGGCCTTATCCACCTCCTGCTCATGGCCGCTGACAAAGATACTGCGCTCCAGCAGCTCCTGGGTGTTCTCTTTCAAAAGCACCTTGCCCTGGTCCAGTATGATCACTTCCTCAAAAATATCGGCCGCCTCTTCAATGATGTGGGTGGAGATCACAAAGGTTCTCCCTGACTCGGCGTACTCATCCAGCAGCAGCTGGTAAAACTGTTCTCTGGACACCACGTCCAGTCCTGCCGCCGGCTCATCCAGAAAGGTAAAAGGAGCCTTGCTGGCCAGCGCCACAATAATGGTCACCATGGACATCATGCCCTTGGACAGCCTGCTGATCCTCTTTTTCACATCCAGCCCGAATTTTTTCACCAGCCGGTCCGCCATCTCCTGGTCCCAGCAGGGCAGATAGACGGAGGCTATCCGCAGATACTCCTTTACCTTCAGGGCGTTGGATGTGTTGCCGGACATCTGATTCAGTTCCCGGGAAAAGCACAGCTGAGACAGGGCCTTTGGATTCTCCCAGACCTTCTGCCCATCCAGCAGCACCTCTCCTGACGCGGCCGGATTCTGAGCGGTGAGGACAGAAAGCAGGGTGGTCTTTCCCGCTCCGTTCCTGCCGATCAGGCCGTATATTTTCCCCTGCTCCAGTTCCAGGCTGACCTGGCTGAGCGCTTCTTTTCCCCCATATACTTTTGTTACCCCGGAAGCTGTCAATTTACTCATCTGTCTTACCTCCCTCGTCCGCCCGCCGAAGCATCTCAATCAGCTCCTCCCGGGTGATCCCCAGGCTTTTAGCCTCCCGCAGCAGACTTTTTACGTAATCGTCAAAAAACCGTTCTCTCCTTCTGGCCGCAATCTTTTCCTTGGCGCCTGCAGCCACAAACATGCCGATTCCTCTCTTCTTGTACAAGATCCCCTCATCCACCAGTAAATTAACCCCCTTGCCCGCAGTTGCCGGATTAATGGCATAAGCCTTTGCCAGTTCATTGGTGCTGGGCACCCGCTCCTCCTCCAGCAGAATGTCCCGCAGAATGTCATTCTCGATCATTTCCCTGATCTGGATATAAATCGATTTCTCCTGTGACAGGATTTCATTCAAACAATCACTTCCTCTCACTCCTTTAGTTGGAGTTTTACCCCCCCATTGGTTCATTGCTTATGTAATTAACCATATCACCAATTCACCTGTTTGTCAATCAAAACCGCCTTCAAAAATATTGCCGCAGAAAATTTTCGTGTACATAAAAAGTTATATACGAAAATTCACTGCGGCATTTTATATGCTATTCCATTACTAACGCATAATTTTTATTTAACATAAATGGATTTAAGACGCCCTGCGTATCATACAAAGGCAAAATTTCTTTTTTTAAGGATATGCCTAAAACATCCTTCATAAAACTTTTTCTTTTCATAATTCGCTTCCACATATCCGGATATTTTTTCGATATTTCATTTTGCAGATCAGCATCTGCAATCAATATTCCGTCTTCTATATTAGATGACGCATATCCATCTTTGGCTGCCGGGATAATATCTAATTGTACCATCTGTCCACTTCGAAATGGTATTGTTGAGCCTTCAAATATAGAAGAATTTAACCACTCTTCTGCTGCCAGATTATGGCCCGGATTCAAAATCCATCCATACTTTTCTTTAGGAAAAACTGTTTGTATTAGATCATACATTTCGCCCCCCGTAACATTTATCCCTATTTTTTGGTACCAT
>DSTFC04002__coassemble_514_pt1 | contig 145528 bp, 113 predicted proteins | sample DSTFC04002__metabat2_high_PE_043 | metagenome-assembled genome bin DSTFC04002 | reverse complement strand
AAACATTGAGGTGAATGCACCCGGAACAACATCTTCTCATTTGTTTGATGAAATGGCACAAAATGGAGTAACACAGGTGGAACCCGGACATGGAATGACGGGAACTACACCCCTGCATGCGATAAAAGATTTGGCAGAAAGACCCGCCATGATTTATTTATCGGAGGTTTGCCATTTTTACAAAAATCGCGGATACTGCTATGGAGGGGGCATGTATATAGATCCTGTATTCTCGCCTTATCCTGTGCAGGCATGTGTGGGAAGTTCTCCGGAAGAATCCAAAAAGAATTTGGTAAAATGTGAACTTCCGGATCCTTCCGCAATTGATTATTATGGTATTTTTGAGCCTGGAGCAAAGATAAAACAGGGAGATACCGTGATTTTTGGCTTCCGGGCACAGGCATTTGTGACAAGAGCGTTTGTAGTTCCGATTATAGGAATTGCTGCAGGAAATCCGGAAGTGGTGGGAATTTATGACAGCGACGGGAAAATAGTGGGGTGGCCGAATTGCTAGAGAACAGCGCAGCACTGGAATTAAAAGATATTTATAAGTCTTTTTACCAGAACCAGGTTTTAAAAGGCGTTACTTTTTCAGTTGCCAAAGGAAGCATTTTGGGATTACTGGGTGGAAATGGCGCGGGAAAATCTACGCTGATGAAGATCGTGAACGGTATTTACCGGAAAGATAAGGGTACCATTCTGGTTAATGGGAAAGAAGAGGAAATTCATACAGCTGCAGATGCCAGAAAATGTGGAATTGCCATGGTTTATCAGGAGCTATCTTTGATACCTACGATGACGGTTGTCCAAAATCTTTTTCTAAACGCAGAACCGCATAAAAGATTTGGCATTGACGAAAAAGAGTGTATGAGGCAGACTAGAGAAGCGTTTGCAGATTTGGGTATTGATGACATAGATCCCAATGCAGTTACCGGCGAACTTCCAATTGGAAAACAGCAGCTGGTAGAAATTGTGAAAGCTATGCTTAAAAATCCACATGTACTCATATTGGATGAACCTACGGCATCTTTGACACAGAGGGAAATAACCCTGCTGTTTGATTTTCTGATAAAGCTGAAAGAAAAAGACATGGCGATCATTTTGATTTCGCATCATATGCAGGAAATTGTTCAAATCTGTGACCGGGCAGTGATTTTATTTAATGGAACTGTAGCTTTGAATCAGCCTGTATCACAGCTGAGTATACAGGATATGGTAGAAGCAATGGTCGGCAGAAAAGTGCAGGAGAAAATAATAGAGAGAAAGTGCCCTGCAAGATATGGCGAGCAGCCGCTGCTTACAGTCCGCGATCTATGCAGCAGTGATGGAAAAGTAAATGGAGCAAGTCTTCAGATTTATCCAGGCGAGATAGTTGGAATTGCCGGGCTTATGGGAAGCGGGCGGACTGAACTGATCAAATGTATTTACGGGATGATGAAGCCAAAAAGCGGGACTGTACTTTTAGGGGACAAGAATATTACAGGGCAGAAACCCTGGAAGGCGATTGACAATGGCGTATTTATGATCCCCGAAGACCGGAGAAAGGCTGGAATCGTATCGATTCATTCTGTTAAAATGAACCTTTTTATGTCTGCCTGGAAACGCTTTTCAAAGCATACATGGATAGATGACAGACGGGCGGAGCAGATGGCAGATGAACTGATTGAGAGACTGGATATTAAAACAACGGGAACGGAACAGGAGTTAAAGAATCTTTCAGGAGGAAACCAGCAAAAGGTGGTTTTTGGAAAAAGTATTTTTCTTCATCCGGCAATTTTGATGCTGGATGATCCAACGGTTGGAGTTGACGTGGAGGCGAAGGAAAGCATTTGCCATATTACTGCTGATATTGCGGACTCCGGCAGCGGTATATTACTGGTTTCTTCAGAATTTGATCATCTGGCAAAGGTGTGTGACCGCATTTTGATCATGAAGCAGGGCGCGATTGTCGGAGAAATGAAAAGAGGAGAGGATGAACTGACAGAGGCTGCTTTGCTGACGGCAGTACAGGGATAAATGCGGCAAATCCATAGCAGCAAAAGCAGACAGGCGGCTGCCGGGTTTAAGAAAAGAGATATATAGCCAGGTTTGTGTACAGGGGCGGGCGTACCGCCCTTGTAATTTTTATTGCAACACGTAGAGTTTATAGAGTGTTTACATTTATATCTTTACATTTCCGGTCAGGCATCCTGCTTGCAAAACATAACATATAATAAGAGGACTTAAAACAAATAGTAAAAATAAATTTCAGAAATGTGTTGCATTATCTGCGGCGCTGTGCTATGATACACACAAGCAGATTTTCTGAGGCAGCAGCCATTCTGAGAATTCTATTTTCATATCTGGGACATGTGTCCGTCTGTCGGAATTTCCTGCTTATCTTCAGAGTGTTGTGAATGATGACATTGTTGCGGCGGTATGCAGAGGCAAAGGAGGGACGGCCATGGGATAAAAAAGACAAAGAACCGGAGAAACAGGGACAGTCTTTCGGATTTCTGACAGGAGGAGAAGGATGGAGATGACAGTTCTTCTGCACCTGACAGCGATTGGAACAGCGGCGGACCTGATCGGGGGGAAGATCCCCAACGGTCTGATTGCGGCCGGGCTGCTCTGCGGAGCGGCGGGACAGGCCATATCATCCCGGGGAGCGGGACTTGCTTGCTGGCTTGCGGGCGCGGCGCTTCCGGTCCTGCTTTTCGGGGGCCTGTACTGGCTCCGCATGATCGGAGCCGGGGACGTGAAACTGCTGTGTGTAATCGGAGGCTTTCTGGGGCCTGTCCCCTGTTTTTTCTGTATGCTTCGCGCGATTCTGTTTGGCGGAATCATTTCTGCCTTTCTGGTTGTAAAAAGACATAATCTTTTTGTACGTCTGTTCTATTTCAGAACTTATATCACGCAATTATTAAAAACGGGCCAGTGGAGTCCTTACCGCAGGGAAAATGACGGGGACGGGCAGTTCTGTTTTTCTGTGCCGATTCTGCTGGGACTTCTGACCATGCTGGGAGGTGGCCGGTAATTAATGAAAAAAAGCATATTTGCGGTCTGCGACCTGGAAGCGTCTTATGCCAGAAACCTGGCGGAGTACATGAATGAGCGGCGCCATGCGCCCTTCGAGGTACAGGCCTTTACAAATCTGGACAGCCTGGAGGATTTTGCCTCCCAAAATCACATCGAACTGCTTCTGATTTCCACGAACGCCATGTGCGACAGGGTGAAGCAGATGGACGTGGAGAGAATTATCATTCTTTCAGAGGGAGAAACGATGGCGGATATCGGGGAGAATCCCTTTGTCTATAAGTATCAGCCCTCCGACCAGCTGATTGCGGAGGTGATGGGATACTACGCGGAGACCGGACCGCAGGTTATGCCGGAGCCGCTGTCCCTCTCCGCCACGGAGCTGATCGGGGTGTATTCGCCCCTGGGACGGCTTGGCAAAACCGCTTTTGCTCTGACCCTGGGCGAAATACTGGGTGAAAAAAAGAAAGTGCTGTATCTGAACCTGGAAAATTTCAACGGGTTTGAGACGCTGTTTGATCAGAATTATTCCGCGGATATTTCCGATTTGCTTTATTTTGCCAGGCAGAACGAGGGAAACCTGATTTACAGGCTGAGCGGCATGATCCGCTCCCTGGGGCGGCTGGACTATATTCCTCCCGCGTTTTCCCCCGGAGACCTGCGGGATGTGGGACATGAGGAATGGATTTCGCTTTTTTCCCGGATTGAGGCCTGGGGGGACTATGAAGTTATCATTCTCGACCTGGGGAGCCAGATTGAGGACGTGTTTCAGATTCTGAAAAGATGCGGGCGGGTCTACATGCCGGTTCTGGATGACCCGGTTTCCAGAGCGAAGCTCCTTCAGTTTGAGAAAAATCTGAGGGCGCTGGAATGCGGGGAGGTGGAGGAAAAACTGGTGCGCCTTCACCTGCCCCGGTGGGGACGGGGCGAAGAACTGGAACTGCCCCAGACCCTGGCGGGAGGAACGCTGGGACGGTATGTGCGTCAGCTCTTGGAGACGGGACGGGACGAAGGAGGCGAACCATGACGGGAGAACGGTTCCGGGATCTGCGTGCCCGGCTGATGAAGCGGCTGGAGGAGTACCAGGAAGTTACGGATCAGGAGATCTGTCGGCTGATCGATGAACTGATGCTGGAGTGCGGCAGGGATTCCTATATCCGGCTTTCCGAGAGAGAGCAGGTCCGGAAGGAACTGTTCAATTCCGTCCGCCGTCTGGATATTCTGCAGGAGCTGGTGGACGATGACACGGTGACGGAGATCATGGTAAACGGCACGGAAAATATTTATGTGGAGAGGCAGGGCCGGCTTTTTCAGTGGGATCGGAAATTTTCTTCCAGGGAAAAGCTGGAGGATATCGTGCAGCAGATTGTGGCAAAGTGCAACCGGGTGGCAAATGAGGCGGTATCCATTGTAGACGCGCGGCTGGAAAATGGAGCCAGAGTGAATGTGGTGATGGCGCCGGTGGCTATTGAGGGGCCGGTGATTACCATTCGCCGCTTCCCGGATCATCCCATATCCATGGAGCAGCTTATCGCCTGGAACACCGTGTCCCGGGAGGCAGCCCTGTTCCTGGAAAAACTGGTGCGGGCCGGGTACAACATTTTTATCAGCGGCGGAACCGGATCCGGAAAAACGACCTTCCTGAACGCCCTCTCCCACTATATTCCCCGGGACGAGCGGATTGTGACCATTGAGGACAATGCGGAGCTTCAGCTGCAGGGAGCCAGAAATCTGGTGCGGCTGGAAGCCAGGAGGGCCAATGAAGAGGGGGATAATGAGGTGACAATCCGGGATCTGATCCGGGCCAGCCTGCGGATGCGGCCGGACCGGATTATTGTGGGGGAAGTCAGGGGAGAAGAAACCATTGATATGCTGCAGTCCCTGAATACGGGGCATGACGGGTCGCTGAGCACCGGTCATGGGAACAGTCCCCGGGATATGCTCTCCCGGCTGGAGACCATGGTGCTGATGGGACTGGAGATTCCGGTGCAGGCGGTGCGGCGGCAGATCGCCTCCGGCATTGACCTGATGGTGCATCTGGGGCGGATGCGGGACAAAAGCCGCAAGGTTCTGGAGATACTGGAGATCACCGGGTACGACTACAGATTGGGGGAAATACAGACCCATTCCCTGTTTGAGTTTGAGGAGCAGGGAGAGGATGAGGAGGGAAAAATATCAGGAAGTCTGGTAAAAAAAGGAGAACTGCAGAAACGGCAGAAGCTGGCGCGGGCCGGGCTGGCCTGAACAGGCCGGCCCGGGATTACGGCCGGTACCGCCTGTCTTTCAGAGAAGGAGCTTTTTACAGTCTCATTTATCTGGGGCTGGACGCGGCCGTGAGTTTCCTGTTCTTCCGCGCCTGGATCCCCTGGCTTCTTTTCCTCGGCGGACTGCCTCTTTTTCTGAAGGACCGGAAAAGGCAGCTGGTCCGCCGGCGGGGAAGAGATATGCAGGAGCAGTTTCTGACAGGGATACAGCTGGTGTGTACGTCTCTTCAGGCCGGATACGCGGTGGAGAACGCTTTCGGGGAGGCTCTGAAGGAACTGAAAAAGATTTATTCCGAAGAATCCTTTATTGTGTCGGAATTTACATATCTGACAGTACAGACGAGGCTGAACCGTTCTATCGAATCGCTGCTGGAGGATCTGGGGGAGAGAAGCCGGGTGGAGGATATCCGAAATTTTGCGGAAGTTTTTTACACGGCGAAGAGGACCGGAGGGGATCTGATGGCGATTATGCGAAACACCATATCCAGCATTCAGCAGCGGCAGGAGACCCGGATGGAGATCGAAACCACGCTGGCGGGCAAGATGATGGAACAGAACATGATGAGCGCGATCCCCATGCTGATTCTGGGGTACGTTTCCCTTACCTCGCCGGAGTTTCTGGAGGTGATGTACACCAGCCCGGCAGGAAAAATCGTGATGGCGGTCTGCCTTGCAATCTACGGGGCTGCCTGCCTGTGGGGAAGGAAAATTATGACGATAGAGGTATAGAAGGTGAAGACAGAAACAGGACGGAGATGAAGTATGAAAGCACCGAAAAATCCACTTCTCAGACTGGGAGAATTCCTTGCGGATAAATGGGGAATGGCGAGTCCGGAAGGAAAAAATAAAGGGCTGGTGGGAGATCTGACAGCGCTGGCCGGACGGAAACGGCAGGCGGGAAGGGCATATTACGCGAAAAAAATCGCGGACTGCCTCCTTCTCGGAGCGGTTATGGGACTGCTGTGCGTTGTGGTTTATTTCACTGTGGACCGAGGCAGCCGGCTTGTGGAAAACAATCAGCTGCAGCGGCCGGGATACGGGATGGGAGACAGAAAAGAGGAGCTGGAGGTGCAGCTGGAAGGGGAGACGCAGCCGTTTGAAATGACTGTGACCGTGCAGGGGCGCAGATATACCAGCCGGCAGGCGGAAGAACTGCTGGAAAAGAGCAGAGATACGCTGGAGGAGTTTCTGCCGGGAGAAAATGAATCGCTGGACGCGGTGAGAAGCGGGCTGAATTTTCCATCCTCCCTGGAAAACGGGGCAGTGACGGTTGAATGGATGACAATGCCCTACGGAATGATTGATGAGAATGGGCAGATCACCGGACAGCCGGATGAACAGGGGAGCGTGGTGGAGATACAGGCGGTTCTTACCTGCCAGGAGCAGGAGCTGATTTATGAGACGGCGGTCTGTGTCTACCCTCCGGTACTGTCAGAACAGGAGCGGCTTTGGCAGGCGGTGGAAAGCGAAGTGAAGCGGGCGGACGAAGAGGGGGCCCGGGATGAGGTCCTTGACCTGCCCGGGCAGGTAGAAGGGCGGAAGGCAACCTGGCTGCGGCAGAGGGAGGCGCTGGTTCCCCTCTTTCTGGCCCTGACCGTCATTCTGCCGCTCTGTCTCTGGCTGCAGCGGGACCAGAAGGTCCGGCAGAAGGCCGGGGAGCGCAGGCTGCAGATGGCGCTGGACTACCCGGAACTGATGTGGAAAATGACCATGCTTCTGGGAGCCGGCCTGACTATTCGGGGAACGTTTCTGAAAATCGCGGCAGAGTATCGGAAAAACCGTACCGGCCAGATCCGGTACGCCTATGAGGAAATGCTGTTTGCCTGCGGCGAGATGAAGAGCGGAGTGCCGGAGAGCACGGCCTATGAAAATTTCGGCAGGCGGTGCGGCCTCCCCCAGTATATCAAGCTGGGCTCCCTTTTGTCCCAGAACCTGAAAAAGGGCTCCAAAGGACTGGCATCCATTCTGGAAAAGGAAGCGGCCTCTTCCATGGAAGAGCGCCAGAATATGGCCAGAAAGCTGGGAGAACAGGCGGGGACAAAGCTGCTGTTTCCCATGGCAATGATGTTCGGGGTTGTGCTGACGGTTCTGATTGTACCGGCTTTTCTGTCAATGTAACGGAGAACGCATGGCGGGAAGGGAGGAAGTAGATGGGAAAACAGGGACATATCGTTTCTTTTCTTCGGGAACAGGACGGAGTCGGAATTGTGGAGATTATTCTGATACTTGTCGTTCTGATCTCTCTTGTGATTATCTTTAAAAAGCAGCTCACCAGCCTGGTGAACAGCATACTGGGCAAGATTACCAGCCAGAGCAACAGTATCTGACAGAGGAGGAGGTACAGATGAGAAAAGAAAGAGGAGCCATCACGGTTTTTTTCAGCCTGGTCAGCGTGCTGTTTCTGTCCCTCATCTGTACCGCGGCGGAATCCGCCAGAATCCAGGGAGCCAGGGCGCAGGCGGCCAATATTGCGGACATGGGAAATTATTCCGTGTTTGGAGAGTTTGAAAAAAGGCTCCTGGAAGAGTATGAGATTTTTGCCCTGGATGCCTCCTACGGGACGGGAGATTTTTCCATGGACCGGGTCAATGACAGGCTTCAGGATTTCATGGGGAAAAATACCGGAAAGGAGGTAAAGGGGCTGGCCGGCCTGTGCTTTGAGCCCTGGCAGCTGGAACTTCAGGAGAGCGAGATCCTGGAGTACGCTCTCCTGACGGACCGGGGCGGGGAAGCCTTTTACCAGCAGGCGGTCTCCTATATGAAGCAGACTGCGGTGACGGGGACCATCGGGAAACTGTTTCAGTACCACCACGATGCCCAGTCAGCCAAAAGCGACCAGGAAGAATTTAAACGAAACGAAAACAGTTCGCAGGAGCAGATGGAGAATCTGGAGCAGCAGGAAGCGGAGAAGAAAAAAGAGCTGGAGGAGCAGACGGCCCGGGCGGAAAGCGCCGGGGACGGGAGCATGGTAATTGTAGGCGGCCAGCCGTCCCAGGCGCCGGACGCGGAGAACCCTTTTGATGCGGTGGAACAGCTGAAGAGCAAAAGTATGCTGGATGTGCTCTGCAGCAAGTACGGCGTGTCCGGGCAGACTGTATCCAAAAGCCAGATCGCCTCCAAGAGAAGGAAGAAAACCGGTACCATGGAACTGCCTTCTGAAAACGGAGGCCTGACCGCCAACCTGCTTTTCCGGGAATATCTGCTGGATCATTTTCCCGGCTATCAGGACAGGAAAGAGGGCGAAAAGCTGAACTATCAGATAGAGTATGTGATCGGCGGAAAACGGTCAGACCGGGAAAATCTGAAGACAGTGGTGAACAAACTCCTTTTGCTGCGGGAGGGCTGCAACTATGTGTACTGCGTGGCCAACAGAGAGATGAATACGCAGGCGGGAGCTCTGGCTGCCCTGCTGGTGGGATGGCTGGGCGTTCCGCCCCTGATTACCGTTATGAAGCATGCCCTTCTGCTCTCCTGGGCCTATGGGGAAAGTATGCTGGATGTAAAAACCCTGATGGACGGCGGAAGCGTTCCCATGGCAAAGACAGAGGCTACCTGGCGGCTTACCCTGGATAAGCTGACAAATATAGAGGGGCTGCTGCGGGAGGACGGGGCTGCCCGGAAAGAAGGGGAGGACTACCGGGCGCACCTTCGTATTCTGCTGAATTTGCAGTCTGTTTCCACGCAGAAGAAGCGGGCGGTGGATCTGGTGGAACTGAATCTTTCCTCTGTGCCGGGCCTTTCCAATTTCCAGGCGGACCACTGCGTGGTGGGCATCCGCGCCCGGTCCTCCTGGAGGATCCGTCCGGTGTTTGCCAGGGTGCCGGCTGTGTTTCTGGGGGTGCCCTCTTCCGGGCTTTTGGTGACAGCAGACAGCGGTTTTACCTATGAAAACTAAGCGGGGTGAGAAAGAATGCTCTTTGGATGCCGAATGCATATCTCTATATCCTGTCAAAGTACGGTTCGAAAAGGTTCGAACACAGCTTTTCTAAGAAAGGAAACTCTCTCTCCCAAAATAAAAAAGGCGATTCCGGGCAGAAGAAGAGCATTCTTTCTTGCTCCGCTTAAAGCGGCCCTTACCGTGGAGGCCGCTGTGGTCCTTCCTGTTTTTGTGCTGTGCATGGCCGCCTGCATGCAGTTTATCCAGGTGATGGAGACGGCGGGGAAATTTGGAAGCGCCCTGTGCGAGACCGCCCAGGAGCTGGCGGCAGCGGCGTACGCGGCTGACGATGAAGAGGGCCCCGGCGTTCTGGCGGCCGGACTTTCCGCGGTCTATGCCCAGAGCCAGGTGCTGGGGAAAGCGGGAAATCCAGAGAATGTCAAGAACGTAAATTTCCTCCTCTCGTCTTTCCTGAAGGAGGAGCAGATGGTGGACCTGGTGATGACCTACCAGGTAAAGACTGTGGTGGGAGGGGTGAAAATACCGGGGGTTTTCTTCCTGCAGCGGGGGAGCGTAAGGGCCTGGACCGGCCGGGCCGGATCAGACGGTACGGCGGGAAACGCCGGGCAGGACAGGACAGGCGTTAAGGTGTATGTGACAGAATTCGGAACGGTCTATCACCGGGACCTGCAGTGCAGCCATATTAAGCTGGCCATCCGCCCGGTGTCCGCAAGTCAGGTGGACAGCCTGCGCAATACATACGGGGCCGGGTACGACCCCTGCGAAAAATGCGGGGACAAAGCAGGAAGCCGGGTATATATTACCAGCGACGGAAACAAATACCATTCGACGCTGGAATGCAGCGGTCTGAAGAGAACGATTAAAGAAGTGGATCTGGAGGAGGTCTCTCACATGAGGGCCTGTTCCAGATGCGGGCAGACCGTGGGATAAGCAGGGAAAAGGAGGGTGTATGGAAGAAGGCAGAATCTGGGCCCAGATACTGACGGCGGTATTTCTGGGTATCTGCGGGGCAGCGGATTTTAAAAGCAAAAGGATTCGAAGGCCGGTTCCGCTGATTTTTGCCGCCGGGATGCTTCTGTTCCACGTCCTTTTAAGGGATGCGGACTGGCTCAGCCTCTTTGGGGGGATCCTGGTGGGGCTGGGACTGCTGGCGGCGGCCAGACTGACCGGCGAGGCCATCGGGTACGGAGACGGGCTGACGGTAGCGGCCTGCGGCGCGGCGGTGGGATTTGCGCAGACCTTCTGCGTTTTTGCCCTGGCAGTATGCCTGGCGGCGGTCTGGTCTGCCATCCTGCTCCTGTTTAAGAAGGCAGGAAGAAAGGACGCGATTCCTTTTGTGCCGTTTCTGTTTGCCGCGCAGATCTGTGTGATGGCCGGAGTTCTCAGACAGAGCGGATTCGGAAACTAGAAGGGAGGAATGGCCGGTGGCGGAAGAAAAAGGAAGTTTTACGGTGGAGGCGGCCCTGCTGATGACTCTTATTATTCCGGTGCTGACCGCGCTGCTGTACGGCAGCTTCTATCTGCATGACTGTGCTGTGATGCAGGGGGCCGCCTGCGAACTGGCGGCGGTGGGAAGTACGCTTCGGACGGAGCCTGACAGGGAGGCGCTTATGGAACAGAAACGAAAAAAACTGCTGCAGGGACGGCTTCTCGGAACCAGGGACAGCAGCATGACCCTGGCTGTTTCAGAAACGGAAGTGAAAGTATCCTGCAGCGGAAACTTCTATGTGCCGGGCCTGGTTGGGCGGCTGCTGGGAGAGGACCTGGGCCGGATAGAAAAAAGCTGGACCAGAAAGCTGCAGGATCCTGCCGGGACAATACGGAAAGTCAGGGGACTGCGGGCTATGCTGGATGCTGCAAAGGGGTGAAATCTTGGAAGTAAGTTATCAGAGAGATCTGAACCGGAATTATATGATTACGGAGACGCCGGGAATAACCGGGGAAGAGTATACCGTGCGGATGCTGGAGAAAAATCAGATCGAGGGGCTTCTTCCCCTGAGCGTAAGAAAAATGGACGGGAAAATTTATCTGTGCTATGAGATTACCTCAAAGCAGCCCCTGACCCATCTGTATGAGACCTGCACCATGAAGAGCGCCGCTATGGAAAGCCTGCTGTACGGCATCAGCCAGGTGCTGGAGCGGATGCGTCCTTATCTGCTGGATGGGCAGGCGCTTATTTTTGCCCCGGAGTATGTATTCTCAGACATGAATACGGGGAAGATCTGGCTTTGCTACATGCCGGGAAACGAAGGCGGGGAGGAGCGGGGCCAGGAAGGCTTTCGCCGGCTGGCGGAATTTCTCCTTAAAAGGCTGGACCATGGAGACCGGCGGGCGGTGGACCTGGGATATGAGCTGTTTGCCCGGGTTTCAGCGGATAATTTCAGCCTGGGGGAAGTGCTGAAAGGGGCCGCCGCGTTTTCCACAGAACCGGAGGGCAGGAGCGTGAAAGAAAAGGAGGCCGGGCGGACAGAAGGGGATTTTAAAAAAGAAGAAGGAAGGGTGCTTCCGGAACGGCAGGAAAAGAAAGAGAAGAAAGAGAAAAAAGGACCGGGACGGCAGGAAAAGAAGGGGAGAAAAGAGCCGGGGCAGAACCGGAAGCCGGGCGAAAAAAAGAAGAAAGCGGCCAGTCTGGCGCTGTGCGGTTTGGCGGTAGCCGCAGGCACCGGAATTTTTATGGGGATCGTGTATCTGGCGGATCTGGACCTGACCCAGACCGGCGGGCTGGCTTTTTTCTGTCTGGCTGTGATATGGGGGATTTACCGGGCGGCTGCGGGAAGAAAGGACAGAGAGAAAAAAATATGGCCGGAAGATGAGGAAGAGGAAGATGAGGATGCTTTTATGGAGGCGGTGCTGGCGGAAATTTACGCCGGCAAAGAGGAACCGGCGGCTTCAAAGCCGGCCGCTTTTCCGGACAGGGAGCCGGAGGGTGAGACCCGGTGCCTGACGGAGCCGGCCTTTCGCGCCCGGCTTCGGCTGGTGAGCCAGGAACCGGAAAAATATCCGGACCTGGAGGTGGAAGGAAGCACGGCTCTGCTGGGGAAAAAGCGGGACCAGGTAGATCTGTGGGTGGGGATGGAGGCGGTCAGCCGGGTCCATGCCAGGCTGGAACGGACAGAAGAGTGCGGTTTTGTGACGGATCTGAACTCCATGAACGGAACCTTTGTAAACGGCGAGCGGCTTCATCCCAATGAAAAACGGCGCCTGTGCAGCGGAGACAGAGTCAGCTTTGCAAACCTCCATTATCGGGTGAAAATCAGGGAATTTTAAGGAACGCCGCTTGTTTTTTGCCCCGGCGGGGGCTATACTGAAAGAATGAACGGCTTAGAAAATTTTTTCAGATCAAAAAACAAAGTGAATCTGCTTCTTGCGGCGGCCAACATTCTTGTCTTTCTGGTGCTCTCCGCCATGGGAGACACGGAGGACGGATATTTTATGCTCCGGCACGGAGCCTGTTATACGCCGGCTATCCTGGAAGGAGAATATTACCGGCTGTTTACGGGGATGTTTCTCCATTTCGGCATTTACCATATCGCCTACAATATGCTCTGTCTGCTGCTCATGGGCAATTATCTGGAAGAGATCGTAGGCTCTGTCCGATACGCGGTGATTTATCTGGGGGCCGGATTGGCAGGCAACCTGCTTTCCATGGGACTGGAACTAAGGAGCGGCAGCTTCGCGGTATCAGCGGGGGCTTCCGGGGCGATCTTCGGAGTGATGGGCGCCCTTTTCTATGTGGTGCTTCGGGGCAGAGGCCAGGTGGGGAGCGCGACGGCAGGCCGGATGGGGATGATGCTGGTTCTTATGGTTCTGCAGGGCTTTGCCGATACGGGAACGGATAACGCGGCGCATATCGGCGGGTTGGCGGCAGGATTCCTTCTGGCAGTGCTGCTGTACCGCAAAAAAAGAAGAAATCCAGGACCCGGAGCCTGGGAACTGTGATATAATGATAGGCGAATATTCCCGGTTCCGGACGCGGCAGAAGGAGAGCCGCGCCGGGCGGGCAAACAGACAGGAGGCCAGATAAGATGAGAGACGATAACTGTATTTTCTGTAAAATCGCAAACGGGGAGATCCCTTCCGCCACTCTTTACGAGGACGAGGACTTCCGGGTGATACTGGATCTGGGGCCGGCATCCAAGGGACATGCCCTGATTCTGCCCAAGGAACATGCCGCCAATCTGTACGAGCTGCCGGACGAGCTGGCGGCCAAAGCCATGGTGGTGGCCAAGAAAGTGGGAAGCGTCCTGGCAAAGGGACTGAACTGCGACGGCCTGAATGTAGTGCAGAACAACGGAGAGGCCGCGGGGCAGACCGTTTTCCATTTCCATATCCATCTGATCCCCCGATTCAAGGGAGACGAGAAGCAGGTGAAGCTGACCTGGGAGCCGGGCAAGCTGACAGATGAGGTAAAAGAAGAAGTATTGAAACTGTTTCCGTAAAATGGAGGGCAAAATGAAACGATGCGGCGGGGTTTTCAGTGATATTGACGGGACGTTTCTTGATTCAGATCATAAAGTGCTGCCCCGGACCATAGAGGCCATAGAGCGCCTGAACGAGCAGGGGATCCCATTCGCCCTTGTATCCGCCAGAAGTCCCGGGGAGATTTATCCCATACTGGAGCAGTACGGACTGCGCTGCCCGTTTATTGCCTGCAGCGGCGGGCTGATCCTGGATGAAAACAGACAGGTCCTCTGGGAGCAGGGAATGGAACAGCAGGAGGCCGGGGAAATCATCCGCTGGGCGGAGGAGCGGCAGCTGCCTCTTGCCTGGTGCGCCTATTCACTGGATCAGTGGATCGTAAAGGACAGAAAAGATCCCCGAATCAGAAAGGAAGAAGAGATCGTAGGGATCTGCGCCAGGGAAGGAAGCATTTCGTCTCTGCCGGAGGGAGACCGGATCTACAAACTGATGTGCATCTGTGACCCGGAAAAAACGCTGGAGATCGAAGAAAAACTGACGGAGCGCTTCCCGGGGCATTCGATTGCAAAGTCCTCCCCCATTCTGATTGAGATTATGGCGGGAGGCATCCATAAGGCCCGGGCCGTGGAATGGCTGTGCCGCTTTTGGGGAATCAGCCCCCGGGAAACCCTGGCTTTTGGGGACAATTACAATGACCTGGAGATGCTGCAGCTCTGCCGGGGAGCCGCTATGGGGAACGCGCCGGAGGAGATTCGGCAGAAAGCGGAATATGTAACAGCCGACCATGACCATGACGGGATATACAGGCTGTTAAAGGAACTTTCCATAATATGACAAAGAGGTCTTTCGGCCATAAATGTGAAGGAAAGCTGCAAAAAAAGTACAGTTGCTTCCGGTACATCCAGGTGTACACATGTCCGAGACAAAGTGAACACCGGATGTACCGGAAGCAATGAAATCTTTTTGCAGCGTCCTTTTTTTATGCTTTGTTTTCCGCCGCCTCTTCAATCAGACCCGCGATCATGGCGATGGCATCGCTCTGGCTGCTCTGCTTCATGGCCTGGATATAGGTATCACGATTCCGGTACAGCTCCAGGATGGAAGAGAGAAGCAGTTCGCTGGTGAGGGCCTCCTCTTCCAGCACCATGGAAAATCCCTGCTGCAGGAAGGATTTTGCGTTGAGCAGCTGGTCTCCTCTGCTGGCGGAAGCCGGCAGGGGAATCAGCAGGTTGGGCTTTCGCAGGGCCAGCAGCTCACAGATGGCGTTGGCGCCTGCCCGGGAGACCACCACGTCCGCCAGGGCGAACAGATCGGCCAGCTCTTTCTGGATATATTCAAACTGGACGTATCCATCTGTATGTTCCAGGCCGGTATCCAGGTTGCCCTTTCCGCACAGGTGAATGACCTGGAAGGTTTTCAGCAGATCCGGCAGAATATTCCGGATGGCGGTGTTTACAGCCACGGAACCCTGGCTGCCCCCGATAACCAGCAGGACAGGACGGCCGGATGTAAAGCCGCAGAAATTTAAGGCGGCCAGCCGGTTTCCGTGGAGAAGTTCCTGGCGGATGGGAGAGCCGGTGAGCACCGCTTTCCCCTCCGGCAGATATTTCACAGTTTCAGGGAAGTTGCAGCACACCTTCGTGGCGGCCGGGATAGCCAGCTTGTTGGCCAGTCCCGGGGTCATATCCGACTCATGGATGATGGTGGGGATATGGCAGCGTTTTGCCGCCTGGACCACAGGAACGGTTACAAAGCCTCCCTTGGAAAATACCACGTCAGGCTGCAGCTTTTTTAACAGCTTTTTGGCTTCGCCAAAGCCCTTCAGGACCCGGAAGGGGTCTGTAAAATTTTTCCAGTCAAAATACCGGCGCAGCTTGCCGGAGGAGATGCCGTAATAGGGGATCCCCATCTGCTCAATCAGCTTCTTTTCTATTCCGTCGTAGGATCCGATGTAGTAAATCTCGTATCCCAGCTCCTTTAATTTGGGCATCAGGGCGATGTTGGGAGTCACATGGCCGGCGGTGCCGCCTCCGGTTAAAACGATTTTTTTCATATTTCCTCCTGAAAATGGAACTTGCAGTAAACAGGTCTGTCTTAAGTTTAGCCTTTCCCCCTGAAAAGTCAAGCCGCACTATACAAAAATTTTCGGATGGGATATAATAATAAAAACTATGGCAATACAGGGGGTATCGCATGAAACTGACTTTTTTGGGAGCTACCCACGAGGTGACGGGGAGCTGTTATTATCTGGAAGCCTGCGGAAAGAAAATACTGATTGACTGCGGCATGGAGCAGGGACAGGATCTGTTTGAAAACGTGTCGCTTCCGGTGAACGCGGCAGAGATTGACATGGTGCTGCTCACCCACGCCCACATGGACCATTCCGGCAAACTGCCGCTGCTCTACAAGCAGGGCTTCCGGGGACAGATTATTTCTACGCCGGGAACCGCCCAGCTGTGCCAGATTATGCTGATGGACAGCGCTCACATCCAGATGTTTGAGGCGGAGTGGAAAAACAGAAAGGCCGCCAGAGCGGGCCGGCCTCTGGTGGAACCCCTTTACGATACGAATGACGCCCAGGGAGCGATCCGTTGTTTTGTGGGCGTGGAATACGGGGAAGAGAAGATTGTGGCGCCGGGCATCCGGGTGCGCTTTACAGACGCCGGACATCTGCTGGGCTCCGCGTCCATTGAAGTCTGGCTTCAGGAGGAGGACGTAAGCAGAAAGCTGCTGTTTTCCGGCGATATCGGCAACCTGAACCAGCCCCTGATCTGCGACCCGGTATACCCGGAGGAGGCGGATTACGTGGTGATGGAATCCACCTACGGGGACCGCAGCCACGAGCACCCGGGAGACTACGCGGCGGAGCTGGCAAAAGTGATCCAGCGGACCTTTGACCGGGGCGGCAACCTGGTGATCCCCTCCTTCGCGGTGGGCAGAACCCAGGAGATGCTGTACTTTATCCGGAAAATCAAGGAAGAAGGCATGGTAAAAAACCATGACGGCTTTGAAGTCTGGGTGGACAGTCCCCTGGCGATTGAGGCCACGGAGATTTTCAGGAAAAGAATGTACCAGGATTTTGACGAGGAGGCGAAGGCGCTGCTGGCGGAGGGCATTAACCCCATCGGCTTTGCGGGGCTGAAAACCTCTGTGACCAGCGAGGACTCAAAAAATATCAACTTCGATCCCAAATGCAAGGTGATCATATCCGCCAGCGGTATGTGCGACGCAGGCCGGATCAAGCATCATCTGAAGCATAACCTGTGGAGACCGGAGTGCACCGTGCTGTTTGTGGGCTTCCAGGCAGTGGGGACTCTGGGCCGCAGCCTGCTGGAAGGGGCAAAGCACGTAAAGCTGTTCGGTGAGGAGATTGAAGTGAGGGCGGAGATCTGCCGGATGCCCGGCGTCAGCGGCCACGCGGACAATCAGGGGCTGATCCGCTGGATCTCTTCCCTGAAAGAGAAGCCGAAGATGGTATTTGTGACCCACGGCGAAGATCAGGTCTGCGACCTGTTTAAAAACCGGCTGATCCGGGAACTGGGACTTGCGGCCAGCGCCCCCTACTCCGGGTCGGTGTATGACCTGGCCCAGGGCAGGTACCTGGTAGAGGCGGAGCCTGTGCCCGTGAAAAAAGAGGAGAGGCCGGGGGCGCCCGTCTCCAAAGCCGCCGGTATTTTTGCCCGGCTGCTTGAGGCAGGCCAGCGCCTGATGGGAGTGATCCGGAAGAATGAGGGCGGTGCCAACAAAGACCTGAAGAAGTTTACAGAGGAAATCAACAAACTGTGCGACAAGTGGGAGAGATAAAGGAGAGACAGGCGTGACAGGAAAAATCAGAAACCTGCTTCTGACGGCAGTCCTGGCGGGACTGAGCGTGTGCGCGGCCGGGTGCGGAACCCTGGAGGCGGCGGCCGTGAAGGCAGGCGTGGCGGAAAGCCCCTACTATCAGCTGGGGGATACCTGGTGGGATCACGGCGATATAGAGGAATACTATTTCAACCAGATCCCCAGCGAACTGAATGAGATCTACCGGGAACTGTATGACCGGATAAAAAATTATGAGGATTCCGCCCAGCTTTACGCCTCTGTAAGCGAGGACCAGTTCTGGACCGCTTACTACGCGGTGCTGGCGGATCACCCGGAATTTTTCTGGGTGGGGAGCAGCGCTCAGATCAGCGAAAATTCCCTGACCGGCCAGGTAGTCAGCTACCAGCTGTCCACTACCGTGGATCCGGAGAGCCGGGATTATCTGCGGGCCCAGCTGGAGGCGGCGGCGGATCAGTGCATCGGCCAGATCCCCTCCACGGCCTCCGATTACGAAAGAATCCGGATGGTATATGAATATATCATCAATACCACCGATTACAACAGCGCAAGCCCGGACAACCAGAACATACAGAGCGCTCTTTTAAATCACAGCTCCGTGTGCGCCGGGTATTCCAAGGCGTTTCAGTACATCCTTCACCGGATGGGAATGTTCTGTACCTATGTGACGGGACAGACCATGGACGGGGGAGACCACGGCTGGAATATTGTGCGCATCGGGGATCAGTATTATCATGTGGACGTGACCTGGGGAGATCCGGTGTTTGTGGGGCAGATGGAAAATCAGTCCTCCGCTTCCGCCATGAATTACAACTATCTGTGCTGTACGGACCAGGAGATTTACAAGACCCATATCCCGGATGTGAGCGTGCCGCTGCCTGCGTGTACGGACGACAGCTATAATTATTACAAAATGAATCAGATGTACTACGAGACATTTGATTACAATACCATATACAATGCCCTGATGAACTCCGTCTGGTCGGATGAGAGCTACATCGTGATGAAATTCGGCACCCAGGACGGCTATGAGACGGCCAAATACGAGCTGTTCCAGAACAATATGCTGAACGACCCGGGCCAATACCTGATGGAGATAAACGGGACCACCAGCTGGAACTACAGGTACCATACGGACGATGACTTCTGCCTGATCACGATTTACTGGAAATAGGGGATATTGAAAAAGAATACAAATTTTCAAAAACCTGCGAAATGTGTACAAATATTTCCGCAGGTTTTTTGTTGGTTTTTTCTTGACACGGGCAGGGAACAAACCTATAATAACCTTAGATTTACAGGGAAAAACGGGAACGGCGCCGGCAGAGTGCACAAAAAGGAAGAGCTTGATTTGTACATATTTACAAAAGATAAAAACAGTACAAATTTTCAAGACATAAAAATTTGTACATATATGCCGCGAAAAAAAGGAAACGGGGCTGGAAGATGGCGAAAACAGCGAAATACAAGCAGGTAGTGGACTGGGTCAAAAACCGGATTGAGACGGGAGAACTGAGGGACGGGGATAAGCTGGAGACAGAGCAGGAAATAGGGAAACGATTCGGCATCAGCCGCCAGACCGTCCGGCACGGCCTGGAACAGCTGGAGCGGGAGGAGCTGCTGGAGAAGATTCAGGGCAGCGGCAGCTACGTGAGGACCTGGAGACAGCGGGAGGGAGCGCCTCTGCTGTCCCGCACGGTGACGATTATCAGTTCATACGTGGACAGCTATATTTTTCCGAAGCTGCTGCAGTCCATGGTCAAAACCCTGGAAAAGGCAGGCTACAGCGCCCGGATTATGTTTACCGGCAACCACCTGGAAAAGGAGCGGGAGCTGCTGAACCGTATGCTGGAGGAAAACAGCCAGGATCCCCTGATCGTGGAACCGGTTATGAGCGGCCTGCCAAACCCCAACCTGAATTTTTACAGAAAGCTGCGGGAAAAAGGAATTCCCATTCTGTTTTTCAACAGTTTTTACCCGGAACTGGAGCTGCCCCATGTGAGCATGGACGACAGGGCGGCCGGCCGTCTGGCTGCGGAGTACCTGATTGAGCGGGGGCATACCCGGATCGGAGGGATTTTCAAATCGGACGACGGCCAGGGAAGGTGCCGGTACCAGGGCTATCTGGAGGCGCTGCGGCGAAACGGCCTTCCCATCACGGAAAAGCAGGTCCGGTGGATTGACACCGTGGACCAGGACAGCCTGAAGCAGGAGGGAGACCGGCTTTTAGCCCGCCTGTCCGGCTGTACCGCCTGCGTCTGCTACAACGACCAGGTGGCTCACGCTTTGACGGAGATCTGCGCCGGAGCGGGGATTCGAATTCCGGAGGATCTGTCCCTGGTCAGCATTGACAATTCGGAACTGTCCGGGCTGAACGCGGTTCCCCTGACCTCTGTGGCCCATCCCACGGAGGCTATGGGAAAGAAGGCGGCGGAGAATCTGCTGCGGCTCATCAAGAATCCCGGCTTTAATGCCACTTATGAATTTGTACCGGAAATCTGTCAGAGAAGTTCCGCCGCGGATCTGCGGGGGTCGGCTCTGAACGAAATAAATAAAAAAGGAGAATGAACATGAAAACAGGAAAAAACTACAAATTCTGGTTCGCAACCGGATCACAGGACCTCTACGGGGATGAGTGCCTCAGAAAAGTGGCGGAGCATTCCAGAAAGATGGTGGACGCTTTAAATGCCTCCGGCCTGCTTCCCTATGAGATTGTGTGGAAACCCACCCTGATCACCAACGAGCTGATCAGAAAGACCTTCAATGAGGCCAACGCGGATGAGGAGTGCGCCGGCGTGATTACCTGGATGCACACCTTCTCCCCTGCCAAGTCCTGGATCCTGGGACTCCAGGAGTACCGCAAGCCGCTGCTGCATCTGCATACCCAGTTCAACCAGGAGATCCCCTACGATACCATTGACATGGATTTCATGAACGAGAACCAGTCCGCCCACGGCGACCGGGAATACGGCCATATCGTAACCCGCATGGGCATCGAGCGGAAAGTTGTGGTGGGCCACTGGAGCGACCCCGCGGTGGCAAAAAAGATTGCCGACTGGATGTGCACGGCGGTGGGCATCATGGAGAGCAGCCATATCCGGGTGATGCGGATAGCGGACAACATGCGGAACGTGGCGGTTACCGAAGGCGATAAAGTAGAGGCACAGATCAAATTCGGCTGGGAGATCGACGCCTATCCGGTAAATGAGATTGCCGAGGCAGTGGCCGCGGTCAGCGAGGCGGACACCAATGCCCTGGTGGAAGAATACTATGATAAATACCAGATCCTGCTGGAGGGAAGAGATGAGAAGGAGTTCCGCCGCCATGTGGCCGTGCAGGCGCAGATTGAGCTGGGCTTTGAGCGGTTCCTGGAGGAGAAAAATTACCAGGCGATTGTCACCCACTTCGGCGATCTGGGCGCTTTAAAGCAGCTTCCCGGCCTGGCAATCCAGCGCCTGATGGAGAAAGGCTACGGCTTTGGCGGTGAGGGAGACTGGAAGACGGCTGCCATGGTCCGCCTGATGAAGATTATGACTGCCGGCAAGAAGGACGCCAAGGGAACTTCCTTCATGGAGGATTACACCTATAACCTGGTGCCCGGCAAAGAGGGCATTCTGGAAGCCCATATGCTGGAGGTCTGCCCCACCATTGCGGAGGGCCCCATCAGCATCAAGGTGCAGCCCCTGTCCATGGGTGACAGAGAGGATCCGGCCCGCCTGGTATTTACCTCCAAGACCGGCCCGGCTATCGCCACATCCCTGGTGGACCTGGGTAACCGGTTCCGCCTGATTATCAACAATGTGGACTGCAAAAAGACAGAGAAACCCATGCCCAAGCTGCCGGTAGCTACCGCTTTCTGGACGCCCCAGCCTGACCTGGCCACCGGCGCGGAAGCCTGGATCCTGGCGGGCGGCGCTCACCATACCGCTTTCTCCTATGACCTGACGGCGGAGCAGATGGGCGACTGGGCGGCTGCCATGGGAATTGAGGCTGTCTATATTGACAACGACACCACGATCCGGAGCCTGAAGAATGAGCTGAGATGGAATTCGGTGTACTACAGATAAACGGATTATAGAAGAGCATAAAAAAAAGCAAAACGGACGGGGACGGCATCGAAAGCCACCCTGTCCGTTCTTTTGCTTACAGAAACGGCACCATATAGAGAGGAAGCATGAGGATGTCCCGATCCTTTTGCAGATCTTTTGTATAGACCAGGTATCTGTTCAGAATCCGGTCGGAATATTTTTCGGAAAAGCGATCCAGTGAAGCATGGGTTTTGTAACCGGAGGACTTTACCTCTATAGGGCATATTTTGTTTTTCCGGGACAGAAGAAAATCAATCTCATAGTTGTGCTTCGTTTTTTCATTTCGGAAAGTATAGTAAAACAGCTCGTTTCCGCTGGCGGTGAGCATCTGCGCCACCGCGTTTTCATATAAGTATCCAAGATTTGCAGGCAGCTTGTCGCTCAGCAGCTTTTCGTAGATACTGTTTTCAGTGAAATCCCGATCTTTAAACACAAGGGTGGTAAACAGACCGGTATCTGCCAGGAACAGTTTAAACTTTCCAAGATCTTTGTGGTTGGCCATGCCGGCCCCGGGATCATTGGCGTGATAGGCGGCAATGACCGTCTTTGAATCTGCCAGCTGGGCGATTTCTTCCAGAATACTGTCGGCCCGCTCATTTGCCAGCACACTGGAAACCTGATAGCGGGAGGCATTTTTATTCAGCTCGGCAGGAATAGAATCAAACAGAAGGGACAGCTTTCCTGTCTGATCGATTTTCCGGAAATCATCTTCGTACAGATTCAGGATATCCCGCTTGACTGCATCAACCATTTTAAAATTGTTGCTGTTCAGATATTCGTCTACCGCCTGAGGCATCCCTCCGATCAGCATGTACAGCCGAAAATCCCGCATCAGCTTGCGGTTCAGGGCTTCACCTGCCGGTCTCCGGTTTTCGAAGAGGGTTTTCAGCAGAGAAAAGGTGTTTTGATCCCCCAGCGCCCACAGAAATTCTTCGTAATCCATGGGGTACATACTGATCCGGCGCTCCTCACTGGGGATCAGAATATCCTTTACATTTTTTTTGATAGAGATCAGGGAACCTGTTTCAATGTAATCATATCTGCCGTCTTTGACCAGCGCCTTGATGGCCTGCCGTGCGGGAGGGAACAGCTGTACTTCATCGAAAATAATCAGAGAATCCCGCTCGGTCAGGTCTGCCCGGCAATAAAGCTGAAGCTGAAGGAAAAAGAAATTCAGATCGGAAAGATCATAAAAAAGATCCTTTACTGCCTGGGAGGCAACAGAAAAATCAATCAGCAGATAGCTTTTATATTCATTTTTCCCGAAATTTTCTACTACCGTGGACTTTCCCACCCGTCTGGGGCCTTCCAGAAGCAATGCGGTCCTGCCGTTGGATTCTTTTTTCCACTGGAGCAGACGGTCATAGACTTTTCTTTTAAACATGGTTTGCAGTTCCTCCTTTATCTGATTATACCCAAAATCGCCATTTTCATCAACCGCTTTTGCCCCAAAATCGTCATTTTTATTTTGCCATTTTACCCCAAAATCGTCATTTTTGTTTTGCTGTTTTCCTGCAAAATCGTCATTTTTGACTGCTTCCTGTGTCGGGACGGCAGCACGGGGGAAGGGCCCTCAAAGCCCGTTCTTGACGATGGGAGAAACGCTTACTATAATAGCCATACAGTATGCAGAAAGTTTTTGACAGGGTCAGGAGAAGGGCAGAGGGAGGCCGATTGTGGAAGAATACAGAAAATTACTGGAAGAAATTTTAAACAGGGACCTGCTGTGGATGGTATTCAGCGGAACAAAGCGGCCGCAGGCGGCGGTAAAGGTCAGAGTGCGGCCGTTGGCGGTGAAGGGAGACCTCAGATATCAGGCGGCTTTCTGGGATGGAAAGAAGGAAACCCATATCAATTATAAAAAAGAGGACCTCATAGAGGCGGCGGCCGGCTGGATGGAAACGGATTACCGGCAGATGCAGGCGGAGACGGCACAGGTGACCGCCTCGGTGCTGGTAAGCAAAAAAGGAAAGGTAACTGTGAAGAAGAAACAGCGGCCCCGGGTTTCGGGCCAGGCGGAGCTGTCCCACAATCGGAAAAAGCACTATATTCTGGAAGAAGGAACGCCGGTGCCGTTCCTGGTGGAGCTGGGAGTGATGACCCCGGAGGGAAAGGTGGTAAACAGCCGGTATGATAAATTCCGGAAGATCAACCGGTTCCTGGAGTTTATCCGGGATATCTGTCCGGCGCTTCCCAGAGGACGGGAACTGACCATGATTGATTTCGGCTGCGGAAAATCCTACCTGACGTTTGCCATGTACTATTATCTTCGGGAACTGCAGGGATTTGACCTGCGGATTATCGGCCTGGATCTGAAGGAGGATGTTATTCGCCGCTGCAATGAGCTGGCGGAGCGGTTCGGCTATGAAAAGCTGAAGTTTCTGGCAGGGGATATCGCGGATTATGAGGGAGTGGACCAGGTAGATCTGGTGGTAACGCTCCACGCCTGCGATACTGCCACGGACTATGCGCTGGCCAGAGCGGTGGAGTGGAATGCCAGGGCGATTCTGTCCGTGCCCTGCTGCCAGCATGAACTGAATGGACAGATCCGAAACGAGACCCTGGAGCCGGTTCTTCGCTACGGCCTTCTGAAAGAGCGGATGGCGGCTCTGATTACGGACGGCCTGCGGGCCTCCCTGCTGGAACAGCATGGCTATCAGGTGCAGGTGCTGGAGTTTATTGATATGGAGCACACGCCCAAAAACATTATGATCCGGGCGGTGAAAAAGCAGAAGAAAATCCGTCTGCCCCGGGAGGCAGAGCAGAAAGGGGCAACGGAAGAGGAACTGCGCCGGTGTATGGAGGCGCTGCACGTGGAGCCCACGCTGGAGCGGCTGCTGCACCAGCTTATGCCCGGGGCTTAGGAGGCGTCTCGCCTCCCCTGCGCCCATCTTCCACTGCCTGCGCCTGCATCTCTGACGAGCTGCCTGCGCAGTCAGGAGAAGCCGGACGCCTTCGTCCGTCTCATTCCAGTCCCGCCCTCAGGCCCCGGGCCCGTCTGCGTCCGTTCCGTCCGCATCCGGTCGCTGTGCCAGCTTCTGCCCGGGGCTTAGGAGGCGTACCGCCTCCCCTGCGCCCGCTTCCCCCTGTCTGTGTCCGCCATCCCTGCGGGATGCCGGCACAGCCAGTAGGTACCGGACGCCTTCGTCCGCTTTATTTCCGTCCCACCCACAGGCCCCGGGCCCGTCTGCGTCCGTTCCGTCCGCATCCGGTCGCTGTGCCAGCTTCTGCCCGGGGCTTAGGAGGCGTACCGCCTCCCCTGCGCCCGACTTCCGCTGACTGCGCCTGCACCTCTGACGAGCTGCCTGCGCAGTCAGGAGAAGCCGGCCGCCTTCGTCCGTCTCATTCCAGTCCCGCCCACAGGCCCCGGGCCCGTCTGCGTCCATCCTGTCCGCAGCCGGTCGCTGTAGCCAGCTTATGCCCGGGGCTTAGGAGGCGTACCGCCTCCCCTGCGCCCGGTTCCCCCTGTCTGTGTCCGCCATCCCTGCGGGATGCCGGCACAGCCAGTAGGTACCGGACGCCTGTGGGCGGGACTGGAGAATAAAATTTTCAGACATTGATTGACTCTTGTCTGAAAAAAGAATACTATTGACTTATGGAGTGTTTATGCTGAAACGGGAGGATGAATATGGCTTACAACGGATATGCGATTGACCAGTACCTGGACGCGGAGGCCGTGACGCGCAGGCTGGATAAACTGATTAAAAAACCGGTATATACCATTAAGAAGCAGTATCTCCGGGAGTACGAGGAGGAGTACTTTAACAAGAGATGCCAAAAGTCAAAGGAGATGATCGAGGAGGCGAAGAAGGTGATCCCCGGCGGGGTTCAGCACAATCTGGCCTTCAATTATCCTTTCCCCATTGTGATTACAAAGGCGGAGGGGGCAAAACTCTATGACCTGGACGGAAACTGGTATTACGATCTGCTTCAGGCGGGCGGCCCCACCATTCTGGGAAGCAATCCGCCGGCGGTGCGGGAGCAGGTGATCGAACTGCTGAATACCTGCGGGCCCTCCACCGGTCTGTTCCACGAGTACGAATACAAGCTGGCGAAAAAGATTTCCCAGATGGTGCCGTCTGTGGAAATGTTCCGGATGCTGGGCTCCGGCACGGAGGCCTGCATGGTGGCGGCCCGGATCGCCAGGCTGAAAACGAAAAAGAAAAATATTCTGAAGATGGGAGGCGCCTACCACGGCTGGTCCGACCAGCTGGCCTACGGTATGCGGGTGCCGGGCACAAAGGGCCTCATGTCAAAGGGCGTGCCGGGCTTCGTGTTTAAGCACACGGACGAATTCTTCCCCAATGACCTGGAGGATCTGGAGAGAAAGCTGAAACGGCACCAGCTGGACGGCGGCACGGCCGCTGTGTTTATCGAGCCGGTGGGACCGGAGAGCGGAACCCGGCCCGTATCAAAAGAATTTATCAAAGGCGCGGAGCGGCTGGCCCACAAATACGGGGCCCTGCTGGTATTTGACGAGGTGGTGACGGGATTCCGCATCGGCCCGGGAGGAGCCCAGGGCTTCTTCGGGGTGGATCCGGACCTGACCGTTTTCGGAAAAATCGTGGCGGGAGGCTATCCGGGAGCCGGCGGCGTAGGCGGACACAGAGACTGTATGATCCACCTGGGAGCAGGGCTGGATTCCTCCGGCAAAAAAGTGTCCAAAGCCATGTGCGGCGGCACCCTGGCGGCCACGCCCATTTCCTGCGTGGCAGGCTACTATACCCTGTGCGAGATTGAGCGCACCAACGCTTGCGAGCAGGCGGGCAGGATGGGAGACCGGCTGGCGAAAGGCCTGCAGCGCTCCGTGAGAAAACACAGGCTGCCCTTCGTAGTATTCAACCAGGGCTCCATCTGCCATCTGGACAACGTAGGAACCATGCACTTTGTGGTGAACTGGAAAAAACCCTGGACCATTCCCCACGTGCTCAAAGAAACCGGCATCCGGCAGAAAGAGATGGAACACATGGGCGCCGCCTATATGGCGGAAGGGCTGATTACCCTGGCGGGGTCCAGGCTCTACACCAGCGCTGCCTACAATGAGGGAATGATCGACGACGTAATCGCCCGCTTTGACCGGGTTTTCGCCAAGTGCGGCAGACTGGAGGGCTGAATATGGTATACACAGAAGAAGAGGCCCGCAGAATCATTGTGCAGGCAGGACACCGGCTGGTAAAAAAAGGGCTGACGGCCAGAACCTGGGGGAATATCAGCGCCAGGATTTCCGACACCCATTTTGCCATTACCCCCAGCGGCAGAGCCTATGAGACACTGCAGCCGGAGGATATCGTAGTAGTAAAGATCGAAGACTGTTCCTGGGAGGGAGACCAGAAGCCTTCCAGTGAGAAAGGGATCCATGCGGACGTATACCGGACGCGGCCCGGCGTAAACTTTGTGATTCACACCCACCAGGCCGCCGCTTCCGCCTGGAGCATTCTGGGAAAACATATATCCGCGGCGGATCTGATGATAAGCCAGGATAACGGGGCGGAGCAGATTAGGATCCTGGGAGGGGGCATTCCCTGCGCGGCCTACGGGCTGTCCGGCACAAAAAAACTCCGGGAGAATGTGGCCCGGATGACGCAGGAGTATCCGGAGAGCAGGGCCGTGCTGATGCGAAACCACGGAGCCCTCTGCATGGGCCGGGATGAGGACGAGGCCTTTGAGGTGGCCCATACCCTGGAGCAGGTGTGCGAAAAACTGTATCAGGATAAAACGGGAATCATTTTCCAGTCGGAAAAGCTGTCCGCCCGGGGAAGCTACGGGCGCAGCCTGCGCAGAGGAAACAGGGCGGCCTTCCGGCTGGGAGACCGAAAAGAGGTGTACCGCCTGGGAAAAAGACCGGACGGGCGCCGGGCCCCGGAATTTCGGCTGCATGAAATCATCTACCGGCATACCGAAAAAAACTGCGTGCTCCATGTGCGGACTCCCTATGTGATGGCGGCCAGCATGGAGGGCAAAACCCTGAAAGGGTATCTGGACGATGCGGTGCAGATCGTGGGGCTGACCCTGTGCTGCATACCGGACAGAGAATTTACAGGCCGTCAGGCGAAACGGCTGGAAGCGGCCCTTCTGGGAAGAAGCGCCGTGCTGCTTAAGGACAACGGCGCCATCTGTGTGGGAAAAACGCCGGATGACGCGCGGGCTGTGGCTGCTGTACTGGAGAAAGGCTGTCAGGCCGCCCTGCTGGCGGAGCGGACGGAGGGAGTAAAACCCGTCAGCCTGGCCCACGCCTGGCTGGAGCGGATGATTTACCAGAGAAAATATTCAAAACTGAAATAGAACAGGCAGGGGCGAGCGGAAGGGATGAAGGAGACATCCCCGGTGAGGCTCGCCCTTCTTTTTGCGAGAGGGAGGAAGAGGAATGGTTTATGTGCTGGCGTATGATGTGGGGACCACAGGAGTAAAAACCTGCCTGTTCCAGGTGGGAGACGCCATCCGGCTGCTGGAGAGCGCCCATGAAGGGTATGGCCTGTATATGACAGAGAACGGCGGGGCGGAGCAGGACGCCCGGGAATGGTGGGAGGCCATGCGGGTCACCACCGCCAAAGTGTTTCAGAAAGCCCAGGCGGAGCCGGAGCAGGTGGCAGGCATATCTTTCTGCTCCCAGATGCAGGGGCTGGTGCTGGTGGACCGGCAGGGTGTGCCGGTGCGCAGGCCCATGAGCTATATGGACCAGAGGGCCAGGGAAGAGATAAAAAAAGGCATCGCCTACGGCCCCCAGATCGCCGGGGCCAATGTGTGGAAGCTGCTGCGAAGCCTCCTGATAAACGGGGCGGTGGCCAGCAGCGTAAAGGACCCGGTGTGGAAGTACAAATGGGTGGAAAACCATGAGCCCCAGGCGTTCTCCCGGGTCTACAAGTGGCTGGACGTAAAGGAATACCTGATCGCCCGGTGCACCGGCGAATTTGTGATGACGGAAGATACCGCCTTTTCCACCTTCCTGTATGACAGCAGAAAAGGAAAAGAAGGGTGGAATAAGGGACTCTGCCGGATGCTGGGGGTCCGCCCGGAACATCTGCCCCGGATTATCGGGGCCTGCGAGCCGGCGGGAACCCTGACAGCGAAAGCCGCAGAGGAACTGGGCCTGAAGCCGGGAACCCTGGTATTTGGCGGAGGCGGGGACGCCTCCCTGATCGGAGTGGGCTCCGGCTGCGTAAAGCCGGGAAAAACCCATATCTATTCCGGCACATCCGGCTGGGTATCCACGGTGGTGGAGAAGCGGATGGCAGACGCCGGCAGCATGATGGCGGCGGTGGTGGGCGTTCAGCGGGGAAGATACAATTACTTCGCGGAGATGGAGACGGCGGGAAAATGCCTGGAATGGGTAAAGGATCACCTGGCGCTGGACGAGATCGGCGTCTACCTGGAAAGCCGGGACATTACCAGCGGCCAGGAGGCGGTGTATACCAGCCTGTACGACTACCTGACAGAGACGGTAAAAAACATAGAGCCGGGAGCGGGAGGGGTGCTGTTTACCCCCTGGCTTCACGGGAACCGGTGTCCCTTTGAAGATCCCAACGCAGCGGGCATGTTTTTCAATATTTCCCTGGAGACGGGAAAAACGCAGATGATCCGGGCGGTGCTGGAAGGAATCTGCTATCACCTGCGCTGGATGCTGGAGTGCCAGGAACGGAAAGCGAAAACCTCCGACGCGGTGCGCTTTTGCGGCGGTGGGGCTTTGTCGGACGTAACCAGCCAGATCCTGGCGGACATTACCGGCAGAACCGTCCAGGTAGTGGACAGCCCTCAGAACGTGGGAGCTGTGGGAGCGGCCGCCGTGGCGGCGGCAGGACTGGGGGAAATAGAAAGCCTGGATCAGATCGAGGAGATGATCCCGGTCCGGAAAACATTCCGGCCCGACCAGGCCAAAAAACAGATCTACGACCGGTACTATCAGGTATTCCGGCAGCTGTATAAAAGCAACCGGAAGAACTTCCTGGACCTGAACCGGGAAGCCCGGGAATCATAAGGAGGAAACACATGAAAGAATCCGCGCGGGCAATAAAATTTGCCCTGTTTTCCATATCGGCGGGCGTGATTGAGCTGGCGGCCTTTTCCCTGCTGGATACGGTCACCGGCTGGGACTACTGGCCCTGCTATTTGATCGCCCTGATCCTGTCCGTGCTGTGGAACTTTACCTTGAACCGGCAGTATACCTTCCGGTCAGCCGGCAACGTACCCCGGGCCATGGCCCTGGTGGCGGGATTTTACTGCGTATTTACCCCGGTGAGCACGGTGCTGGGAAATTATCTGGCGGAGACCCTGGACTGGAACGGGCTGGCGGTGACCGTGCTGAACATGGCGGCCAACTTTGTCCTGGAATATCTCTACGACCGGTTCTTCGTATTCGGGAAATCCCTGGATACCAATGCCAGAGCCGTCAGACAGGAAAAGTAAGACACTCTCTGCCCGGCTTCGCATAAGATAATAGTGATACCGGGAGAGGAGAAACGGATGGAAAGGCAAGATTTCGGGGACCTTTCCCCAGGCGCCGGCCTGTTTCCGGCTGCGGAGGACGCGCTGTCCAGGGAGCGGCTGCTGCGGGAGGAAGTCTGGAAAATGCGGTCCTATTATCCGGAGACGGCCAGAAGGCTCTGGAGGCAGGCGGAAGAAACCTGCGACAAAATGGAGTATGAGGGAAGCCTGATGTACGATGAGTACCCGGACCGGCTCATGGTACGGCTGCTGGCAAGCAAGATGGCAAAAGAGGCGGCCCGGGAAATGGATCCGGATCGGGAAGAAAAGGAAGAACCCTGGCTGGAGGAGATGGCCCGGGTGCTGCTGGCGGATGAGATCTGCAGGCGGCGCTGCCGGCGGCAGAGGCGCAGGCAGCGGATCTGGGCCCCGGGCTTTCCAATCTAGCGGTTGCGTGCCGGCGGAAAGTCTGATAGAATGGGGGCATCTTGAAATGCCCCCGGACTTTTGGCGGCGTTTTGGAATTAAGGGGAAAAGGAACGATTATGAAGGGACGAATGAGAACGGCGCGGAACGCGGCGCTGCACATATTATTTCTGATAGTGCTGTTTCTGGCTTCTGTGCTGGTATTTTCCAGAATTATCAACCGGACGGCTCCGGATACGGCGGAAATCATGGATGATTCCACCTTCCCGCTGGTGTACATGCAGGATGACGGAACCAGCTTTAACTGTCTTCACGGCTATGCCGGCCAGATGGACGTATCCTACATCAGGGACAGCATTACGCCCCTGAACGCGGACCGTCGCCTGGATATTCAGATCCAGGCCTTCGGCGCTTCCATTGACAGCGTCACCTATCAGGTGCTGACCTTGGACGGGACGGAGTCTCTGGAGCAGACCAAGGTGGTGACCCTGGAGCAGGACGGGGACTACCTGTACGCCACTCTGGAACTGCAGAACAAGATGCTGATGAACCAGGAGTACATGCTGGAAATCCAGGTGAACTCCGGGGGAAGAAATATCTACTATTATACCCACGTGCTGATGGCGGACGGGCTGCACACAGACGCCTACATCGATTATGTGCTGGGATTTTATGACAAGTGCGTCAACAAGACGGACCTGAGCGCGGTGAGTGCTGCGGTGGAGCCGGATGAAACCACCGACGCGGAGCAGACCCTGGCCTACATGGATATTCATGACAGCGTGGACCAGCTGACCTGGGGAAATCTGAATCCCCAGATTTACTATAAGCCCACGCCCCGCATCCGGGAGATCAATGAGAATACCGCCACCCTGACCATGGACTACCGGATCGCGTCCCTGACGGATTCCGGTGAGACGGAGCTTTACAACGTGCACGAATCCTACCGGGTGCGGTACACGGACAGCCGTATTTACCTGCTGAACCTGGAGCGCACCACGGACCAGATTTTCAATCCGGAGAACAGCGTGCTGCAGGACAACGGCATTAATCTGGGCATTACGGACAAGGACGTGGAGTTTGTCACAGATGAGGAAAACCGGGTGACCGCTTTTGTGCAGGAGAACGAGCTGTGGACCTACCGGCGGCTGGACGGAACCCTGACAAAAGTATTCGGATTTCCCCAGAAAGAAAATATGGACTACCGGGACTTCTATGACGCCCACAGCATCCATATTCTGCGGGTGGGCAGAGAGGGGGACGTGTGGTTCGCCGTGGCGGGCTACATGAACCGGGGCCTTCACGAAGGAGAAAACGGCGTGGCGGTCTATTACTACGAAGCCGCCTCAAGCACGGTGAATGAAGAGATCTTCCTCTCCAGCATGGAATCCGCGGAATTCCTTAAACGGGACGTGGACAGCCTGGCCTATATTTCCCAGGACGGCTCCCGCTTCTGCGTGCTGCTGGAGGGAAACGTTTACCAGATCGATTTAAACAGCCGCACCTATGAAGTGCTGGTTTCCGACGTGGCGGAGGACTGCCATGCCGCCTCCCAGTCCGGCCGGTATTTTGCCTGGCTGCCCCAGGGGGACGCAGGGGATTCCACCGCGCTGAACGTGCTGGATCTGGAGACCGGGGCCACCCAGGAGATTACCTGCGGGGCGGATGAGAGGATCCGTCCGGTGGCCTACATGAAAGAGGATCTGGTCTACGGCGTGGCCCGGGCGGAGAATATTGACGTCTCCCACGGCGGAAACGGCATCTTCCCCATGTACCGGCTGACCATCCGGGACGGGGAAGGAAACACGGTGAAGGAATATGAGCCTGCCGGGGCCTATGTAACGGAAGTGGAGCAGAGCGACAATATGCTGACCCTGACCCGGGTGGTGAAAAACGGAGACGTGTTCGCGGAAGGAACCGAGGACCACATCGTCAGCACGGATACCGAGTCGGAGGTTCTGGTGGGAACCGCCACCCAGACCAGCGCCCGGAAGCAGACAGAGGTCATCCTCCGGGTAGGAGGCACCATCTCCCCCTCTGATGTGCAGACGGTCAGCAGCCGGGTGTTATCCTCCGGCGCTTCCGGCACTCTGGAGATCCTTCCGGACCGGCCGGACCGTCATCTGTACTATGTATACGCCTCCGGCGCGCTGGCGGATGTATGCGTCTGGCCCAACGAGGCCGTGGTGAAAGCGGATGAGCTGCTGGGGCTGGTGGTGGATGAAGAGCAGAATTATATCTGGGTGAGAGGAGACCGGCAGACCCGGGCGGAACTGCAGGTGGAGGATCTTCCGGCGGCTGTGACGGCCGGCACCACAGATCCGGATCAGCTTCAGGAGGGAATAGAGCAGCGGGTGCTGGACGTAAGCGGCTGCACCCTGGACCAGGTGCTGTACTTTGTCAGCCACGGAAGCCCGGTGATCGCCCAGACTCTCCAGGGCCCGGTAATCATTGTGGGATATGACGAGTTCAACGTATTCCTTCTGGATCCGGGCACAACCGAATGGTATTACGGCGGCCTGAATGACAGCACGGCCATGTTTGAGGAAGCGGGAAACGTGTTCCTGACGTATATACCGGAGTAGAGAAAGAAAAAAGGATGTGACAAAAAGGCTGCAGCGCCTCTTGTTACATCCTCTTTTTTTGCTGTGTCTAAGCCTTTTGGGCTGCTTTTTCGATTTTTACCAGGCGGCTGGTGCCCAGACGGTCCGCCCCCAGCTTCAGAAATTCCTCCGCGTCCTCAAAAGAAGAGATGCCTCCGGCGGCCTTGATTTTTACATGAGGGCCTATGTGCCTGGCGAACAGGGCCACATCCTGGAAGGTGGCGCCGGCTGTGGAAAAGCCGGTGGAAGTTTTGATATAGTCCGCGCCGGCTTCTGTCACCAGGCGGCACATGGTGATTTTTTCTTCCTCTGTCAGCAGGCAGGTCTCGATGATTACCTTCAGGATTTTTTCTTTGCAGGCTTCCTTCAGGCAGGCGATTTCATCCTTTACCAGCTGTTCATTTCCCTCTTTCAGGGCGCCGATATTGATGACCATGTCGATCTCATCGGCCCCGTCGGCCAGGGCTTCCTTCGTCTCCGCCAGTTTGGCGGCAGCGGTGCTGTACCCGTTGGGGAAGCCGATAACCGTGCACACCGCCATTCGCTCCCCCAGATACTCCTTCGCCTGCTTCACCCGGCAGGGCGGGATGCAGACAGAGGCAGTGCCAAAGCGGAGGGCATCGTCGCAGAGAGCCCGCATTTCCTCCCAGGTGGCTGTCTGCGCCAGCAGGGTGTGGTCTACATGAGATAAGATTTCCGAATGATTCATAACCTGTTCCTTCCTATTATATATTGTCTGCTTATATATCGTCTGCGGGCGGCAGCGGCGCTGTCCGCCGGGATTCGGCGTCTGCCGGCTTTTGCCGTTACTGCAGCCGCTGGCTGAACTCCACCTTCTCATGGTTGGGGCCCAGAATGGTAAAAAAGCGCACCCCTTTTTCATAGAAGGGAAGGAAGGTGATGGCCTCCTCCAGAGGTGTATAGCCAAGAGAGCGGACATATTCATAAACCGCTTCAATATCCGTCACGTTCAGGGCCACATGGTCCACCGCCCCGTTGGCCTTTGCCGGGTCGGCGAAGTAATAGATCTCCATCACACAGCTGCCGCACTCCATAAATACCGTGTGGCTTTCCGGGCTGCTGTGCTGGCTCCACTGAATCCGAAAGCCGAACTGCTCATAAAATTTCACCGTCTGCTCCACATCCGCCGTAGGAAGACCGATGTGGGAAAGTCCTGTAAATAATGCTGCTTTGTCCATAGATGCAACTACCTCCCATACTGTTTAATCGTTTGTCCCGGATGCGCCGGGGCTTTTTCTCATTATACGATTCCGGCGGAGGGCTTGTCAATGAAGGGAGACGACGATGCCGGCAAAATTGAGTTTTGGGGTGGTTTTTCTATGCTTAAAACATTACTTAATAAACGAGGATGCTGCTCCACCATGAATTTCATGATGAAACAGCATCCTTGTTCTATACCGTCGGTATTTTGATCTGAAAAAGTATGCCCATACCTGGGCCGGGGTATCCGGCTATGCGGAAAGGGAGCCGTGCGTCCCGAAGAGGGTTCCTCTGTAACGCTCCAGGGCCAGCAGCAGAATGGTGCCGATGACGCCGCAGGAAAGTACCTCGCCGATCCCCACCGTCAGCATCAGGAATGGGATGGGAAGATTTACGCCGTATCCGTAGAAGAGCACGAAGGGCACCACCAGGATATTGGCGATAATGGGCGGAAGGGGCACCAGGAATTTGTGCTTTCGCAGCAGCCGGGAAATCACAGCCCCCGCCAGGGTGGCAAGGCTTCCGCAGAGAATATCCACGGGAATGGCGCCGCCAAAGAAGTTGCCGATCAGGCATCCCGCAAACAGGCCGGGAATGGCGGCCGGTGTAAAGTAGGGAAGCACCGTCAGCCCCTCCGCGAACCGCACCTGCACTTCCCCGAAGGAAAGGGGGGCGAACGCAACCGTCAGAACCACGTAGATGGCTGCAATGGCAGCCGCCTGGACCAGAAATAATACCTTTTTGTCTCTCATATTCAGTTTTCTCCTTTAGTTTTGTTTTACGAGTGGAAGGTCTCGAACACTCGATTCATTTTACGCCGGGAATCGGCGGCAAGCCCGGAAAGACCTTGGTTTTAATGGGCTTTGCAGCAGGTCATAGTATAGCATGGAAATGACAGAAAAGCAACTTTAAAACATTTCTCGATAATGGAAAGAATATTCATGGTAGCCCTTGTCAGTCTTGTTTACGAGATTTTCAAGGATAGACGAAAATAGCCGTCCACTACTGCAATAGTGAACGGCTGTTACTAAGTAACTGCTAATTACTATTTGAGGGTAGGCCGCTTTTGTGGTTTCCCCTTTTCTAGTATCAATATAGCACATCTATGCTGGCCTTTCAAGGCTTATTATTTTATACGATATCACCAATCGTATACGCTTTGTTCTGATGTGACAATGGCATAGTACCACATCCTTTCATGGTGCTTAAGCCTTAATCCACTATCAGATTATACCCCCTGGCAGAAAGGATTTTTTCTGCGTCTTCAAAACCGAAAATTTTTTCCTAAATATATGATATATAACCTCACATACCTCAAAAGGGTTATGAAACCTGCGCAAATCCCTCCCTTTCCCGGGGTTATCCACAGGCAGAGCCTTATCCACACCTCCTTCCGGAAGAAAAAAGTTGTCCACATTTACAAAAAAAGGACCGCAAACGGGGTGAAAACAGGTAAAAATTGCCGGGTGTCCGCCCCTTTTCAGGTTGACACTGTGTTGGCTGCAATTTATAATTAAAGAATAAGATGGAATAAAAATACCATGGAGACTGCCGCCCCTGCGGCAGGCGTCCCGGGAAAACAGAGCCGGGAGGCAAACAGAGAGGGGGCCAAAGGATGAACAGTCGGACAGAAGCGGCTGCCCCGCTTTCCCTGAAAATAGTTATGAACGACATAAAAATCTGCGTGCAGAAGCTGGAGGGGCTGGAACCAGCCGGCCTGATCTGCCACTGCTGCCTGGAAAATCCGCTTCCCTTCCGGGGGATGGGGGATATGATCCTGAAGATTGACAGGCTGTGCGACAGCCTGGGCTTTCCGGAAGCCAGCCCCGCCAGGCGTACCCTTCGCCCGGAGGGCGGCCCGTCGGGGGAAGAGGAAAAAGGAGTCCGGTTTTACCATGAATTTAAGGAATTCGGCGCCATGAAGGGAGAACTCTTTGCCGTATTTCTCACGCTGCGCTACAGGCAGAACGTGAGCTGGCAGGGAAGCGTACACTTCTCCGGGGACGCCGGGGTTTACCAGTTCCGCAGCGTGCTGGAGCTGATGGGATATATGATGGAAAAGATTGAAGAATTGCAGAAACGAGGAGGAGAATATGCCGGATAATCGATTAATTGTCAAAATGCTGGGCGGATTTTCCCTCCTGTATGCGGGAAAAGAGCTGATCCTGGACCGCAGCAGCGTCTCCAAGACAACCCAGCTTTTACAGATGGTGCTGCTCCATCAGGAGGACGGCATCGCCAAGACCAGCCTCATCGACGGCCTGTACGGCCGGGAGGATGTGGAAAACAGGAACGGCAGCCTGAACAACACCCTGTTCCGCCTGCGCCGCCAGCTGAAAGCGGCAGGGCTGCCGGAGAGCAATTACATCAACATACAGAAAGGCATGTGCCGTTGGGATCCCGGGATCCCTGTGGAAATCGACTGCTGCCGGTTTGAGGAGAAAGTCCTGGCCGGGCAGCGGGAGGAAGAGACGGAGAAAAAGATGGAATTCTACCGGGAGGCCTGCGGCCTCTATGCGGGAGAGTTCCTGCCGGATATGATCGGCGAGGACTGGGTCACGGTGCGGAACATTCATTACCGGAACCTGTACTTCTCCTGCCTGGAGGAGCTGTGCGGGTGGCTGAAAGAGAAGGAAGAGTTTGAAGAGATCTATCAGCTGACCACCCAGGCGTCCGCCATTTATCCCTTTGAGGAATGGCAGATCTGGCGGATCGACAGCCTGATTGCCATGGCCCGCTACCAGGAAGCCATGGAGATTTACCAGACCACCACCAGGCTGTTCTTCGATGAACTGAGCCTGCCTCCCTCTCCCCAGATGCTGGAGCGGTTCCGGTTCATGAGCGAGCGGATCTCCCAGTCGGCGGGAGCCATTGAGGATATCAAGCAGGGCCTCATCGAGCGGGAGATGGTGAAGGGAGCCTACTTCTGCACCTTCCCCAGCTTTGTGGATATTTACCACATCATCAGCCGGATGATGGAGAGAAACGGCACGTCGGTTTACATTATGCTGTGCACCCTGCGAAACAGCAAGGGCCCCGTCCTGGGGGAGGACGAGCGGAACCGGGAAGTGTCCGGGATGCTGATGGACGCCATCCGGGAGTCCCTGCGGCGGGGAGACTTCTACACCCGGTACAATGTGGGCCAGTATCTGGTGATGCTTTCCGGCATCAATCAGGAAAACTGCAGCAAGGTATCTGCCAGGATCGGCGGGGCCTTCCGGCGCAGAATGAGAAGGAACGAGTTCCAGGTGGACTTCTACGTGGCCTCTGTGGCGGAGATCAGCCCGGACATACCGGAGACCGGCCGCAGTTTTTCCGGCTCGGCAGACATCTGGGATAAGGGATGAGAAGGAGAGGGAGCATGAGTGAGCATTTCATTAGAGGCATGACGGCGCCTGACCTGATGTGCGTCTGCATCGACGAGAGAGGGGCGGCAGGCAGCAGCGGCCGCCTGTACCACCGGTACGGAAAGGAGCCGGGCCTGTTTCAGAATGAATATCAGCTTCTGACCCTGATGGAGGAACTGATGGACCGGATCGGTTATCCCCAGGCCTCCGTGGAGATGAGAAGCTACGGAAAGAAGAACCCGGAGACAGGGCGGGGGGAGAAAACCCCCGCAGTATCGGCCGAGGAGGTGGCCGGGCAGCAGGGAAGATGCGCCACCTTTCTGGTGCACGTGCAGTACCGGCAGAACGCCACCTGGCAGGGAGAGATCTTCTGGGCGGAGCGGCAGCGGCTCCAGACCTTCCGAAGCGCCCTGGAGTTGTTAAAATTATTTGACAGCGCCAGATAAATGGAAAAAAACCTGTTTCACGAAAGAGATGAGGAAATAGGGCAGCTGTTATAATAGAGAAAACGATGCGGGAGTCCGGGGTAAAACCGGCTCTGTTACCATATAAAAGAGACAAAGAGAAGGAAAGCGACTGAGGGGAGGAAACGGCAGAGTATGAAACAGGACAAGCGAAGGGACTTGGGAACTTTCGTCGTCCATGTGCAGCATTACGAAAACGCCACCTGGCAGGGTGAGGTCGTGTGGGCGGATCAGAACAGGACACAGAAATTCCGGAGCGCCCTGGAACTGATGAAGCTGATGGACAGCGCCCTGGAGACGAAGCTGCGTGGTACCGGGCCGGGGGAGGACGGTACAGGATGACAGAGGGAAAATACAATCAGAGAAATCATGATTGATTATTATAGATAGCGGGATATAGAGAAAGGAGAACAATATGGGTAAGAGAAAAGTATGGCAAAGACTGCTGGCCGTGGTGCTGGCACTGTCAATGATCTGTTCCACTCAGACCATGAGCGTATTTGCGGACATTGTGGGATATTCCATCCAGAATAATGCTCCGGCAGCAACGCCCGGGGAAACAGATCCGGAAAATGTCGGGGGAGGGGACGAAACCAGCGCCTTCACACCTACGGAGACAAAGGTGATTAACCAACAGGGCATCATCACCGCTGACACGGTGAACCTGCGGGAACAGCCCACCACAGAGAGCAATTCCCTTGCTGCCCTGGCAAAGGATACGGCTGTGACGGCAGTGAACCTGCTGACCATTCCGGGGGACGACCTGAAATGGTATGAGGTGCAGACAGCGGAGGGCACAAAGGGTTACATAAGAGAAGACCTTATGGCCCTGACCGAGACCGAACCCCAGGAGCAGGAAGAAGAGAATGAGATCAATCTTCTGAATGAGGGAGAGGAGAACACCGCCGCTGATACGGCAGCTAAGGTAAAGGAACTGGCCGATACGTATTTCCCGGCGGGAGCGTCTAACTATCAGCAGCAGCTGTCTGTTTCCCTGGCGCAGACAGGAGGCGGCTCTGAGATAAAGGCCGGACAGGAACTTTCCTATGAGATAAGATATACCACCAAGGGATCACCGCTGTACGGATATGATACGGCGCTGTCCATGTTTGATGAGTATACGGATATTTCCATCCGGGTGGAACTGCCGGACGGCATCGTGATTGAGGACAGCCAGCTGCAGACGATTGTCGCTCAGAACACCAACATTACCGCAGCCAAGAAAGCTGATGCTGGAAACGCCTGGATCTTTACCCTGGCAGGCCCCATCGACGCCAGCTATGACCGCTCCAATATGTTCAGCTTCAACGCAAAGGTGGCGGACAACGGAGCTGTCGAAGTAGGCACGACCTATCCTTACGCGGGACTGGACATTTCCATGACAGCATCCTTCCAGGTGCTGAACAAAGTGGACGCCAGCAATCCGGTGGAGATTGAAGGCGCAGAGTATACCCAGACGGCTGTGACAGATCTTGACAGCCTGGGAACACTGACCGCCACGTCCGACGATACGTGGAAGGTAGAGAAAGAACTGGTTACCGATACCGCAACAGGAAAAGCATATACGGTAAATGCGGATGATACGGTGACGGTTCACTACCTGCTGAAGGTGGGAATGGCGGTAGATGGTTATACCCTGTCCCAGGTCGGCGCTTACACTGTAAACGGCCGTGCTCCTTTTGCGGGTAATACCATTACGATTTCCGATACCCCTGTTGTGACCGGACGGGATGGAAATGCGATCGCGCCCACTAAGGCTGTGGTAACGCCCCAGTTTGGAAATAAGACACCGATTCTATATGACACGACCGGTGGCAAGACGGTGGAGAAACAGCTGAAGAACATGCAGCTTCCCTACAATACCAGCAGCGCGGAGGTGCAGGCTGGCGGTGTGGCTGCGGGAGCGCCCTACTATTCTACATATAAAGTAGATATTACTTATCCGAATTATAAAGAGAACTTTGTAGCATCCTATCATGATACCGATCAGTCTCTGCTGCCGGCAGAGAATACGGCCACCCTGACCTATCAGCTGCAGGGTGCGGATCCTGTTACCACAGATCAGGTTAAGGTGGAAACCGCCATCGGAGAGGTGACCCGGCCTGCCAAGCTGACGATCAGCAAGGAGATTCAGAATCGAAGCGGCGCAAGCCAGGGACTGTACCGTTCCGGCGTGGACTGGGGCAACGTAAGCGGCCCTGCCGTGATCACGGTGACCAGAATGGTGACAGACGGAAACGGCGGCTGGAAGGAAGATACTGATTCGACTGTTACTTTATATAAGAAGGAAGGGAATACTTACACACCTGTTTCCACAGACGGCACGATCAAAATTGATCCGGCGGATACAACGGGAGCGGGCAACGTAAGCACAACCGGTACCGTGACCCTGTATCTGGATGCGGGCACCTATAAGATTACAGAAACCGGCTATCCGACCAAGACAGTGGCTGATTCTGTGATCGGCAGAAGCGATAACGACCTTTATACCCTGACAGAAGGCAGTTCCAAAGAGCTGACCTTTGTGAACAAGGAGACGCTGGGCGCCATCGTGGTGACAAAGACCGGCACCAGAAATGGTTCCACAGCGGCGCTGCAGGGCGTAACCTATGAACTGTATGGCTCCACCGGAGAGGGCGAGGATGTACAGATTGATAAGAGCAATAAAATTGGTGAAACACAGACAACTGACACCAATGGTCAGGTAACCTTTGACGATCTGGTTCCCGGCACCTACTTCCTGGTGGAGACTAGCGCGCCGGAAGAAGGCTATCTGGTAAACAGCGAGCCTGCAAAAGTAATAGTAGAGCTGAATGATACCAATAATAATGTAGTGACAGTTGCACAGGACAACAAATATAATGAAGCCTGGATCAAGCTGCAGAAGCAGTACTGGAACTATATTAGCAATCAGTATGAGAATGTAAATTCCAGCAACTATACTACATTCAACGGATTTACCCTTGAGCGTTCCACAGACGGAACAAACTGGGAGGAAGTATCGGGTGTGAGCGTAGCGCTGACTGCGGAGACCGGCGCTTACGAGGTGCAGGTTCCCGTATATCAGGTTACTGTAAATAAGGAGACGGGCGAGGTAACGAAAACTCCTTACCAGTACCGTTTCCGCGAGGTGCTTCCGGAGGGATGGCACCCGGATGAAGAAGATGCTGAAATAACGGAAACCGTAAATGGCGCTAAGGTACAGGTGGCTTACTCTGCCACACTGAATCTGGACGGCAAAGAAGGAACCGGCAAGACGACAGATAACGACGTTCCGGCAGATCAGACTGTGACCATGCAGAACACCCGCAAGGGCGAACTGACGCTTACCAAGAATGTGGTGACATTCAGCACTGGCCAGAAAGTCAACAGAAAAGCGGCAGAAGGAGAGTTTGCCTTTGACCTGTACAGACAGGAGGGAAGCGATCCGGCTGTCAAAGTTGGCACCTATTTCACCGATACAAACGGACAGATCAAGGTAGCTGAGCTGGACGTGAACAAAGTGGACGGCAAGACAGTTACCTACTGGTGGGTGGAGCAGGACAAAGATGGTTTTGTTCTGGAAACGGCGACCCAGGATCTTGCGACAGAAGCCAATGGAACCGTGAAGGCTTTCAAGGCCGGCGAGTTTACAAATGGATATACCTTTACTGCCTCCGCCACTGCCACCAACGTGGAGCAGAAGGCCCTGCTGAAGATCGTGAAGCAGGATTCCTATACAAACAAATATGTGGCCGGCGCTAAAGTGACAGTGACAGACGCCACAAGTCAGACTGTATCCGGCAGACTTGTGACGACAAACGATGACGGAACAATAACCGTGGCGGAGACTGCTGCTGAAATTCAGGATGCTGTTATTCCGTCCGGCGGCCTGCTGTATGTGGTTGAGCCGGGTACCTATACGGTTAAAGAGACAACCGTACCGGATGGCTATACCTGCGAGAAGGAATCCTATACGGCAGCTATACCTGCGAAAATGACTTCCGGCTCCAATGTGGTGACTGTGACTGTGAAGAACATTCCGGATCCCACCGTTACTGTGGAGAAAATAGTGGACGGTGCGGCTGTGAACGGTGTTGAATTTGAGGTCTATACAGCCACCGGTGAAGGGGCTAATATGACCTTTACCAGAGCCAAGGATACGGCGAAAAATGAGGCGACCATCATTTCCGGATCCAATCTGCAGATCCCCAAGGGAACTTACTACCTGAAGGAAGTAGCGAGCACTGCAGATTCCATGAAGGACGTACTGTTCCCGGATGAATATCCGGCGCTGTACAAAGGCAAAGGAGTAGCTGCAAAGGACGGTTTCTACTTCGGACCGTTTGAAGTAAAAGATTCCAAAGAGGTGAAGACCGTTACCATCACCAACCTTGAGAACAAGGGAAGCGTTACCGGACTTAAAGTAGACGGAAGCAATAACAATGCGCCTCTGGCGAGAGCCATCATGGGTATTTTTACAAAGGATGCAGAGGGTGACCTTGTGCCGGTGAAAAACAGCGACGGTACTAATATGGAGGCTGAAAGTGATACCAACGGAAAGTTCAGCTTTGAGGATCTCCCGGTTTATAATTCAGAGGGAAAGCTGATCGAGTACGTGATAAAAGAGGTTGAGACGCCCCAGAACACTACGACCCGATACACCCTGAGCAAAGACGAGATTGAGACGACGCTGAAGCCCGATGAAACCATTACAACAGTAAACGGAGAACCTGACGGTCAGGCGATTCAGATTTCTAACCTGCGGACCGTAACCTTTACCGTGATTAAGAATTACCGGAATATCTGGGAGTATCAGTTTACCCAGAAAGATTACCGCCTTTCCGGAGTGGAGATTGCTCTTTACTCCAAGGAACAGGACGAGGCTGTCTATAAGCCGGTTATGGTGAAAGATGAAGATGGTGAACATCATTATATTGAAACTACAGATAATGTAGGCCAGGTAACATTCGAGAATCTGGATCAGACCCTGGACTATATTGCGGTGGAGGTAAGTATCCCCACAGAGAATGGCGGTATCTATACCTATCTGCAGCCTGCGGAAGGTGAGATTCCAGAAACTGTTCCGGAACGGATTGCTGTAAATGATCTGAAAGAATATAATGTGGTATCCAGGCCCGGCGGCACCAGCAGTCTGGCCGTGACCGAGACGTTGTCCAATGAGAAGCACTGGGCACAGATCAGAGTGTTTAAGTATGATATTAAAACAAAGGAAGCCGTATCCGGCAGCCACTTTGCCCTGTACAAGTAGGTGGTGACAGCGGCGCCCGGAACTACTCTGAGCTTTAACAAGGATAACTGTGAGCTGGTAGGTACCTACATCAGCGGTACTTTGACGGATGCAAACGGTGATCCGATGGATGGCTGGTTCGCTACGGATATTCTGGACGCTGCGGACAATGTAGTGTACTGGCTGGTGGAGACCAAAGCTGCACCGGGATATGATATTATTCCGGATCAGAATCCGGTGCTGTTCTATAATTCTTCTCTTGGCGAGAACGGATATAAGAACAATTCTACGTATACGTCTGAGACGAGCACAGGAAAAGTAGAAGCCACATCAATCGTCACAGCGACCTACACGGAAGACATGGTTGTGGAGTATGAAAAGCCCAATCAGCCGCTGGTGGGTCCCGGCAAGATTCACTCTGCCGTGATTCGCCTGGCCAAGTGGGCGGGCAAGATGACGGCAAACAATGAAAAGGATAAGAGCAGCTATACGCCTCTTGGAAATGTAACCTATGAGATCTGGCTGACAGATGAAGACGGCAACCTGCTCTTCCAGGTGGACACAGTGACCACCGGCCTGGAGAATGATGGAACCAGCAGTGAGAATCCTACCGCTATGGCTATCTCCTATCTGTACTATGAGTGGATCAGAGCGGACTATGCCGAGAAAAATGGTATTGAAAATGTAGAGGACCCACTGATTGACGCTGGCATTGCCTATGTAGATCCGAATAATACTGACGACATCATCGTTCGGATGGCCCTGCGGGAAGTTTCCGCGCCGGTAGGCTACGGCATGAGCGTGTCACCCAACTATATGCTGGTGCGCTATAAGAAAGCAGCCCTGGGAACAGATGTGACAGAAAATCCGGAGGCAGAGAGTACCGAGACTGTCAACGATGCGTTCTTTGTGACAGGTTCTGCAGGCAGTGAGCCTCTGGCTGATGAAATAACGGTTAAAGATACCTGGGCCAGCAATGAAAATAAGGTGCGGCTTGTCAACTGGCCGTCTGATTTCTATGCGGTAACCGTCAGCAAGTACGGCTATGCGCCCAATGAGGATACCATCAATCAGACAGCGGAAGAACTGGATCGGTATTTTGAACAGCATATGGGAGACCGTTCGCTTCTGGTGGGCGTTGAGATGAAGCTGCAGAAACGGGATCCCGAGGATGGAGAGTGGAAAGACTACGACTACAAGAATTTACGTTTCTTTGATAAAGAGGAAGATACATCCGATGCGGAATTTAAGACAGAATCTACCGGCAGCTATACCTTCCCCCGGGGTCTGACTTCCGGTACATACCGGGTAATTGAGACCGGCCTTGGCGGCGACACCGACTATGAGATGCTTTACGGCGCGGGAACTGCCGGAAGAACCTTCGTGGTGACAGACGACAACCTGAATGTCAGCATGTACAACCCGGAGAAGGTATCCCTGTCTATTGCCAAAGAGGATATGGACGGTAACAAAGTAAACAACTGGACCTTTACCCTGACAGAGGTGGGAGGATCAGCTGTTACGGGTCAAACGAAAGACAATGTGACCACCTTCGCAAACGTGAGCACCGGTAACTATCGCCTGACCGAGAGCGGCTCCGGCTACTCGATCGAATTCCTGGCGAAGTACCTGGAAAGCCAGAATGTGGAAGGAAAAGAAGAAATATCCGGTCTGACGTCTGATGAGGGAATCTTCCTGGGCATTACAACCGGAACAGCCGCCAGCGGCAAGCCCGCCAGCGGCGAACCCATTGTAACCGGTGTTACAGATCTGTCAGACTATGGATTTAACGGAACTTTGACAATTAAAAACCCGCAGCTTGGAACTCTGACGGTACAGAAATACAAGGAGGGAACATCTGACGGTCTGCCAGGAGCGACCTTTACCTTGTACCAGTATCTGTTTGACTCGCTGACGGATACAGTTACCGTTAATACCAGCGAGGCACTGGAAGAACTGACGGAAGCTGAGCTGAAAGCGGCTGGCTGGAGCGAGGTGATAGAGCCAGAGCCAAAGAAGACTGCAGCAGGCGGAACCGCTTCCTGGACGAACCTGGAGCCCGGCGTCTACTATGTGGTAGAGACTGATGCTCCCGAGGGCTATGAGCTGGCTTCCAAAGGACAGTATGTGGTTCTCACCGGCGGTATGGGTGTAACTGTGACGACTACTGGTGAAGGGAAAGTCTCTGCTACGGATGAGTCCGCTGTGACCGCAGCCTTCTACAATAAGCCTCAGGCAAACCTGAGGGTGACAAAGACTGTCAGCGATGAGGGCAACCTGCGCACAGCTGAGGAAAGGGCGAATGATACCTTTACCTTCAGGCTGTACAAAGGCGAGGACGATCCAAATCCGCAGACCATCACCATTAAGGACAGCCAAAGCGATATGTTCAGCAACCTGTCCCTGGGTCAGACCTACTACCTGGAGGAGGCAGAGGATTCGGATTATGCCCTGACAGGGCTGACGCTGGGAGGGACCCCTCTGACAGCCGGCGAGGACGGCAGGTATAAAATTGCGATTACGGAAGAAAATTCCGGAGAGACGCTGGAAGTAACTGCCACCAACACCTATCTGTATGCCAAAGTGACGATCCTGAAAGTGGACAAAGACCATCCGGATGTTTCCGGACTGGCAGGAGCCGCGTTTGAGATAACTGGACCTGGCCTTACCCAGCCGGTACCCATGACTGCGGGCAATACGGATACGACAAAAGGCCATTACACCGCTACAGTGAAGCTGGCGGGAACAGAGGCGGCCACGTACACCATTACAGAGACGAAGGCTCCCGACAACTATACCGCTTCTGCTGAACCGATCACGGTAACACTGAAGCCGGGAGATGTGGAGACATTTGATACCAGTATCTTTACAGAGGACGCAGACGGAAACTGGGTTAAGGTTGAGGACAGCGTGATGAGGCAGAGCCTGATCATGCCCAACAGCCGCGGCGTGAACATCACCGTGACCAAGTTCGACAACCTGCATGATGCTACCAATAAAGCTCCGCTGAAAGACGTCACCTTCACGCTGTATCACAGAAAAGATGACAAAGCGGCATGGAACGTAAGCAGTACCGCTGTTACCGGCGCTGACGGAAAAGCCACCTTCTACGTGGCCGGCGGCGAGCAGTACGCCCTGGTGGAGACCGTTCCGGATGGATACTTCAAAGTGGACGGAATCTACAGTGTGGCAGGCGATCAGGAGACAGCGCTGAGCACGGTAACCTTTACGCCTTCCGGAAGCAATACAGAGCTGACAGGCTACCTGGTATCGGAAGAAATTCTTACCACCGGCGACTTTTACTACAATGCCTACAACGTTCCCAAGGTGAGCCTGAAGGTGACCAAGGAGGACGTAAGCGGCGCTTCTGTGGTGCCGGAGGCAAATGTATCTGTCTACAAGGTGGATGAGACAACGGCAGCGACGCTGACGGACGGCCAGGAACTGACAGAGAGCCAGATCAGCGACATCACGAAAAATAACGCACCGGTTGCTACCAAGTGGACAACGGAAGAGGAAGGAAGCAAGACTTACACCGTATTTGAGGGCCTGGAGCAGGGCGCTACCTACCTGGTAGTGGAAAACCAGACCCAGGGCCATAACGGCGCTGAGTATAATACCCTGATCAAGGCGGACAACCGGGTGGTATGGTACGATGTGGTGAAGATCCCGGCTGACGCCAAGGAACAGCAGCTGAGTGAACTGAAGAACGTGCTGGGCCAGATCGACCTGACACTGGAGAAAGAGTCCAGTATTGCTGCGGACACGGCACTGCCCAGTCTCTATGAGAAAGAGCAGGATATTACCTACACCCTGACGCCCAATGTGACAAATAAGAATTATCCTCTGGATGGCTTTGTGCTGGAGGATGAGGGACTGACCGCTTACAATGCGGCTTCTGGCGGAACGGCGCTGGCGGGAGCTCTGGAAGAACAGTATTCTATTACAGAGGTAACGCTGGGCCAGGCAAGCCATACCGTAAGCCATTACATGGAAGAGAATAGGAATGCGCCCATCAACGCAGTCGTAACCTTCTATGAATTTAACGGAACACCTCATGAGAGCGATCCGGTGTGTGTATCCGACAGTGCCTTGGATACTGTAACCGCAGCGTCTGTGGCAGAAAATGCCAATATCAAGATTGAGAAAATCAGTATTTCCTACAGCAGCGACGCCCTGACAGATGCAAAAGGCTACGCGCTGGGCGCGGACTTTAATCCCGGCCAGGTGCAGGTGAAGGTTCACCTGAAACAGCTGGAGAATCCGCTTACAGCAGCTGGCGGAGAAGAAACCGGCGGAGCTGGCGAAGAGAATGCCGGAAACGGTGAAAATGCAGACGCCGGAACCGCAGACGGCGCGGAATCGTCTGTTACAGCCGCAGATCAGATCCGCAGAATTGAGAATAAGGCCACGGCCACTCTTTCCTACCATGATTGGAATAATGTGGGCCAGCAGATTGAGGCGGATGATCTGAATGATAACGATACAGCGGTCAACAAGTTCGACGATGCCCGGGCTCCCAAGATTTCTATTAAAAAGGAACTTGCGGATGCGAAATACCAGACCGTGGATTTGGGCGGTCAGGTAGAATATCTGATTACGGTGAAAAACGAGGAGGCAGAAGGCGGTCCCAGCCTGAGTAATCCGGTGATTATCGACCTTCTTCCTCAGGGCGTGTCAGTAGAAGAGGTTTCCGCTGAGGAAACGTTTGCGGAGATTACTTCTCCGTCGGAGGGCTTCAGCATAGAGCGCAGAAATATGTACCGCTTTGAGGAGAACATGGCGGCTGTCATGTATCTGACAGGCGAGCTGAAGGCCGGCCAGAGCGTAACGCTGAAACTGACTGCCACCGTCAACAGAAACGCAGCCAGCTATGGAAATACCATGACGAACTACGCTTTTGTGACGAGCATCGTTCCCGGCATCCAGAATGCGGATAACCCCAATGGTTCCGCGTTTAAGGATAATCCTGATCAAGGACAACCGGCTCAGTGGGCTCCCACCAGCCTGGCAACGGCTGCCAAAGCCGTGGGCGTGGAAGACACAAGAGCAGAAGCCTTTGCGGAACGTCTTGCCAAGGCCGGCCTGACCGGATACGGATACCTGGGTGAGGATGTTTCCTCTAACTGGAGAGGAGACTCCGGCATGATCCTTCTGAAGGAGAACAAGGGCGACCGCGATAACGACGGCTATCAGTCCGGACGGCTGGCCCGTGCTTCCAGAGACGGTTATGTGGACTACCGGATTACGCTGGGCAACACGTCCGGCCAGGAGAACAGAGACCACCTGAAGGTGCTGGATGTACTGCCTGCCAAAGATGATATAGTAGGCGGCGGAACGCCCAGATACAGTAACTGGAACCTGGAATTTGGCGAGATCCTGTCTGTCAGCGCGCCGGTAACCGGTGCGGATGGAACCACAACCTACAGGCAGCTGAGTGAAGGAGAGTACAAGGTTTACTATACGAATAATTTTACCGGTCATGGTGCTGTAATAGAAGCCAGCTTTGATGAGTGTCCTGCAAACTGGACGGCGACAAAGCCTGATACGGTGGAAGCCTTCATGGTCGTACTGGATGAGAATATTACCCTGAAGGACGGCCAGCAGATGGTAGTGGAATTCCGGACCAATGTGCCGGAGAAGTATGAAACGGATGACAGCGCACTGATGGATGTAGCTTTCTCCAACGCGGTGAATGACTTCCAGGCTCATTTTTATAGCTACGGCAGCAACGAAGATGCAGAAAATGCAGAGGCGGAAAAGGCGTACATGAACTCCAATGCGGTTTCCGCAACCCTGCTTCCGGAGGAAGTACAGGTGGGAGGCCACATCTGGATCGACGCGGATGCGGATGGAAACCAGACCGGTGAATACAAAGGCGTGAGCGGAAGCGGTGTACCCTATTTTGGTTATGAAATCGTGAAGCAGATGCTGGGCAGTATCAAGATTACGCTGAACACGTATGACAATCCAGCTCCCGGTAAAGATGTGGGTACGGCGGATACTGCCTTTTACGGAAAAGGCGGTTCCTGGATGACAGATGCAGAGTACACCTTCACAGGACTGGACGCTGCCAGACTGACCACAGAGGAAGGCGCTTATGTAAACGGAGAACTTCAGCCCTCCAAGCTGAGAGGAACCAATCCGGCTACCTATATGCTGGTAGCGGATATGACCGGTGTAACCGGCAAGTTTGGTGTAACGCCTCATGTGGGATCCGGTATTTCCAGAGATCCCTCCGAGCTGTACACAACCTACAGCGGCGAGACTACTGACAATAACTATACAGTGTCCAGCCAAGACAACATAAAGACGCTGTATTCGGAGCGGTTCTTCCTGCATCCGTCCACAGATGCGGTGTATGACCGCACCAAGGACCTGGGCCTGGTGCTGTACCGAAACCTGGTAGTGACCAAGGAGGCTGCGGATGATCCCAATACACCGGTAGAGGGCGCAACCTTTGCGGTGTACGGTCCCTTCGATTCAGATGAAGAGGCACGGAATGCCAACCTGAACAGCATGCAGCCGAAATGGACTGGAAAAACCGGCTCAGATGGAACGGTGACCTTCTCTGATCTGCTGTGGTTTAAGGCCTATGTGATTGTGGAAACTTCCACGGCGCCGGGCTATGAACTGGCAGGCGCAGAGGCTACCAGCAATACGGCGGAAGGTTCTACTGAAATCGGTGAGGTAATGCCGGAAGCGCTTACTGTGCCTAACCAAGATGGAACAACAACCAAGTGCCCGGGCTGGGTACTGGGTATTCCGGGTACACAGTCTACAGTGGAGACTGAGGATGTTACGGTAATCAATATCCGCAAGACCACGGATGACCTGGAGGCCAGCAAGGTGCTGACGGGAAAAGATCTGACAGCAGGAGCATATCAGTTCCAGCTGTACAAAGAGGATGGAACGACCACGATCGGTGAGCCGGTTGCCAATAAAGCAGACGGCAGTGTAGTATTTGAAGGCATAGAACTGACCGGAGTGGGAACGCATACCTTCCATATTAAAGAGGTTCTGGACGGTGTTGACACTGATGGCAAGAAGGACGGTGTGACTTACGATAAGACAGATTACACCGTGAAGGTAACCACCCAGTGGAATTCTGAAAAAAATACACTGGAAGTAGTGGGCGATCCCGTTTACAGTGTGAATGGTACGGAAGCTCCGAATGGCGCACAGTTTACCAATCGCTATGAAGCTGCCGGAACATGGCAGCTGGCCGGCGATAAGAACCTGACCGGCAGATACCAGAAGGACGAAGAGTTCACGTTCAATCTGGTGGAGACGAAAGAGAACGGCGAAGCGCTGCCGAATGCAGCAACCTATACCGCAAAGAATGCGGTAAACAGCACCGATAAGACAAAGGGAACCTTCACATTTGATGAGATTTCCTACACCAAGAACGAAACGGTTGATCAGACAGGAGACCATTACTATCTGATCGAGGAGGATCTGAATGCAGGAAATGGCCTGTCGGCCAACAGCCAGCAGTTCCTGGTGAAGGTGACCGTAACCGACAACGGAGACGGAACACTGACTGCAACAACGACGGAAGTGAAGGAGAGATCCGGAGAGAACGGAGACTGGGCGTCTGCGGAAGATGGTGTGGTATTTGACAACACCTATACCTCCAGCGGATCGGATGCTCTGGACGGCAGCAAGACCGTTTCTGGCGGCCCGCTGAGAGACTTTACATTCGGTATTTATACGGATGAAGCGTGCAGTGAGCTGGCAGCCGATGAGGCAGATGTGGTTGCAGAGAAAGCTCCTACAAAACGGGTAAGCGAAAATCAGGTATCTGTGAGCGCGAACCAGGATGCCACCAACAGCAAGTTTGGCTTCACAATTTACTTTACGGAGGCCGATATTACTGATAAGGAAAATGGCACCGGAACCGTAACCCTCTATGTGAAAGAGGAAGGCGCTGCGGATGACAATGCTACCACCAATGATACGTCCGTATTTAAGGTGGAGTACAGCCTGAAGGATGACGGCGCCGGAACAATCACCGCGACACCTGCTATTACAGAGGCTGGCGGAGATGGCAGCAGCATAGCCTTCGAGAACCGCTATGCGGCAACAGGTTCTGTGGATCTGAAAGCCAAGAAGGTGCTGACCGGAAGAAACTTTGCGGCAGATGAATTTACTTTCCAGCTGCTGGATGCTGAAGAAAATGAGCTGCAGACTAAAAAGGTACCGGCAGCAACAGTCGCAGACGAGGAGAACAAAACTTACAGCGCAGAGGTTGCATTTGATCCGGTTACCTATGACATGGATGATCTGACTAAAGCTACTGGCGGCTATGAGGATGAAAAGACCTTTACCTACTATATAGTAGAGGAGGCGGGAACTGCTACAGGCGTGACCTATTCAAAGGCTAAGTATAAAGTGGAAGTGACTGTGACCGATAATGGAACCGGCACACTGGCAGTATCGGATCCTGTGATCACTCAGATACTGAATGATCTTGGTGTAGAACCTGAAAACGGAAGCGTAGAGAGTGCTACCTTTACCAATGATTTCAAAGCCAGCGGTTCGGTAACACTGAAAGCGGCCAAGAATCTTAAGGGACAGACACTGAGCGATGGACAGTTTACGTTCACTCTGACGGATGTGACAGAAGGACTTGCAGATGCAGATAAAGTTTCGGAGCAAACCGCAACGAATACAGGAACGGCTGTAAGCTTTGTTCTGGAGAACGTTTACGACCAGGACGATGCGGGCAAGACCTTCACCTATGAGATCAGAGAAAAGAATGATGGTAAAGACGGCTACACTTATTCTGGGGCGGTTTACCGGGCAAAGGTAACGGTTTCCCTGAATGAGGATAAAACCGGACTTGACACGGAGGTGACGTACGAGAAATACAACGCTGAGACAGAAGAGTGGGATACTGCAACGGAAGAAGAGGTTACATTTGACAACTTCTATAAGGCTTCCGGCAGCACCACAATCAGTGGAACCAAGACAGTGACCTACCGGAAAGCAGCTGTAGACGGGAAAGAATTTTCCTTTACACTTACAGAGAAGCTGGATGATGGTACGGAGAAAATCATTGAGGATGAGATTTATACTGACGATGACGGAAACTTCTCCTACAAGATTGATTATGTGATGGATGAGAGTCTGTCAGATACCGAATTGGCTGCGCTGGCATCCGAAGCCGGCTGGACCCGTACCTATACGCTGGAAGAAAACGGCACAGACAATGCCGGAATGGACTACAGCGATCAGGAATATGAGATCCAGATTACACTGTGGGATAACGGCGATGGTACGCTAACAGCTAGCAAACCGGTGTATAAGGACATCACCGGCGTAACCGAAAGCACAGCGGATGTGGAGAAAGCAGAGAATGTAATCTTTACCAACACCTACAAGGCAAATGGCAATGCGGTGCTGAATATCACCAAGAACCTTACCGGAAACCGGGCAGATGGAATTGGCGAGAATGAGTTTGGCTTTACCGCCACTGAGGTGGATAAGGATGGCAATGCAGTAGTTGGCGGACAGACGGTAACCTCCCAGCTGGCAGCAGCCAATGCAGACAACGGCGACACGGCTAAAGGCACAATTACCCTCAGCTATGATCAGACAGATCTGAATGCGGATGGAAGTGAAAAGACCTACTGGTACAAAGTGACGGAGAACGAAGTTACGTCTGCTGGCGTGACCAAGGACAATGCGCTGTATTATGCAAAGGTAGTTGTCAGCGACGGCGGAAGCCACAGCATTGATGCGGAGGTGTCATATCACACGGCTATTGAAGGTGAGGAACTGACGAATGAAGAGGGAGCTGTACTGAACAGCATGACCTTCATCAACAGTTACAACGCCAAAGGCGAAGCAACACTGAACATCACCAAGAACCTTACCGGCAACCGGACAGAGGAAATTGGTAAGAATGAGTTTAGGTTCACCGCCACTGAGGTGGATAAGGATGGCAATGCAGTAACTAACGGACAGACAGCAACCTCACAGCTGGCAGCAGCCAATGCGAACAACGGCGATACGGCTGCGGGAACGATCAGTCTCAGCTATGATCAGGATGATCTGAATGCGGATGGAACCGCAAAGACCTACTGGTACAAAGTGACGGAGAACGAAGTCACATCTGTTGGCGTGACCAAGGACAATGCGCTGTATTATGCAAAGGTTGTGGTCAACGATGGTAAAGAAGGCAAGATCAACACGAAAGTGACGTATCATGCAGCTATTGACGGTGCGGAACTAACGGATGAAGAGACGGGAGCTGTACTGAATAGCATAATCTTTACTAACAATTACAATGCCAAAGGTGATGCGACACTGAACATCACCAAGAAGCTTACCGGAAACCGGAAAGACGGAATTGGCAAAGATGAGTTTAGGTTCACCGCCACTGAGGTGGATAAGGGTGGCAATGCAGTAGTTGGAGGAAAAACGGCAACTTCCGAGATGCTGGCGGCCGGTGCGGACGATAAGTACACGGCTGCAGGAACGATTACTCTCAGCTATAATCAGGATGATCTGAATGCGGATGGAACTGTAAAGACCTACTGGTACAAAGTGACGGAGAATGAGGTTACATCTGCTGGCGTGACTAAGGGTGATCCGAATGCGCTGTATTATGCGAAGGTAGATGTCAGCGATGGTAAAGAAGGCAAGATCAACACGAAAGTGACGTATCATGCAGCTATTGACGGTGCGGAACTGACGGATGAAAAGGGAGCTGTACTGAACGGCATGACCTTCACGAACAACTACCATGCAGCAGGCAAAGGCGTAATCGAGCTGAAGAAGAGCCTGACCGGACGGCCCACCGGACTGAGCGCCGGAGAGTTTAAGTTCGAGATTTATGAAAAAGACGCAGACGGCAATTTGGACCAGATGATGGAAGTGGACGAAGATGGTACACCTACGTCCAATCCGCTGATTGCCAGCAACGATGCAGACGGAAACATCCACTTTGAACTGTCTTACGATGAGACAGATCAGGGTACTCACACTTACGTGATCAAAGAGATCAATACCGGAGATCCCAACATCACCTACGATGGCACGGAGATCCAGGTGAGCGTAAATGTGGTGGATGACGGCGACGGCACTATGACAGCCACAACCACTTATCCGGAGGATACCACCTTCGACAACAGCTACACCGCAAGCGGCAGCGTGGCCTTCACCGGCTGGAAGTACGTGCTGGGCAACAGAGCGGCACAGGTAACGGAGGATGAGTTCACCTTCACCGTAATGGAGAAGATGGCAGACGGTACAGAAGTAGAAGTAGCTACCGGACGGACTCTGGAGGGCGGACGGATCGAGTTTACCCAGATCGATTACGACCAGGATGATCGAAACGATCCTGATGATCCGGATGATGTACACACCTATCTGATCTATGAGGATGTATATGGAGAGGATGATCCGAGAAAAGATGACTCCATTGCCTATGAGACAGAACCTGTCACTGTAACCGTGAAGGTAACCGATGCGGTGACGCCGGCAGATCCTGAGACGGGAGAAACAGAGTACCTGGAGGGCTATCTGGATACTGTGGTAACCTATCCGCAGAACGAAGATGGCACCTACGGCGTGAAGTTTGAAAACCAGTATCTGGCTGAGGGCAGCATTGAGCTGACAGGAACCAAGGAACTTCTTGGCAACCGGGCGGCTGCACTGGAAGACGGAGAGTTCACCTTTGAGGTGAGAGAACTGGATGAAAACGGCGTGCCGGGACAGACAGTCGTGACTACCGGCGAAAGCAAGGCGGACGGAACGATTGAATTTAAGCCCATTGAGTACAAAGTGGAAGCCGGAAGAAGCAACATCGGAACCCACACCTATGAGATCCGCGAGGTGGCCGGAACGGATGAAACCGTGGACTATACAGACACCGTATTTACCGTAACGGTAGAGGTGACGGATCTGGGCGAAGGAAAACTGGATGCCCAGGTAGTCCAGGAGAAGAGCCAGACAGTGGCCTTCCAGAACCAGTACCGGGCAGCCGGCGAACTGACTCTGGATAACTTCTCCAAGGCTCTGGACGGCAGCGCTCTGGAGGAAGGACAGTTTACCTTCCAGCTGACGGACGAGGCGGGCAATGTGCTCCAGACCGTGACCAACGGCCCGGACGGCTCCATCGCCTTTGAGCCTCTGACCTACGACCAGGATGACATCGGACAGGAATTTGTCTACACCGTATCCGAAGTAAACACCGGCGTAAACGGCATCACTTATGATGAGACTGTTTACACGGTACGGGTGACAGTGGAAGACAGCGAGACCAGCGATGGAAACCTGGTGGTAACGCCCACCGTTCTGAACGGCAGCAGCGTGGTAGAACCTGCTGAGGGCGAACTGCTTCCGGCAGTGACCTTTGAAAACGCGTTTGACGGCTCCGTGACCCTGACCAAGCAGGGCGCGGACGGCAGGAACCTGGCAGGCGCTCAGTTCACACTGTACGCGGCCACCGGCCAGGAGGATGCTTACGAGATTTACGCTGCGGCGGAAAATCCCCAGGGCATCTACACCACCGATGAGAACGGTCAGCTGACCGTGACGGGCCTGCCGGCCAATACCTACTACTTCGTGGAGACCCAGGCGCCCGCCGGCTACGCCATTGAGACGGATGCCAACGGCGATCCTGTAAAATATGAGTTTACCATCGGAGTGGAGGACGGAACCACGGCGGCAGTGGTGAATGCGGCTCTGACCGTAATCGACCCGCTGGCCACCACCGGATCCATCCAGGTGACCAAGAGACTGAGCACTCTGGACGCAGATCTGAACTTTGTAGACTTTGTTGCGAACAACGAAACCTACTATGTGGGTATCTTCACCGATGCGGCTGGCACACAGCCCTACGGCACCGATTACATCCGTTCCATCTCCATGGATGGCATCGCGGTATCCGAACCGGTTACCTTTGACGGACTGACCAGCGGAACCTACTACATCCTGGAGACAGACGCGGCAGGCAATCCCATTCCCATGAATGAGATGCAGACCATGAACGCAGCTTCCTTCTACTGCCAGACAGAGGAGGAGAGCTCCAACATGGTAACCCTGGATCTGACAGCGGATGACCGGCCCGGACTGGTGAGACTGCAGAATGTTTACATGGATCTGCCCGACGGTTATTACTGGGAGGCTTCTCTGAACATCACCAAGCGGGTGCTCAGAAACGGCGAGGAAGCTACTGTGGACGACACCTTCTACGCAGGCGTGTTCAATCAGCTTGAGGATGGAAGCTATGAGCTTCTGGTAGAAGTGGAGCTGCTTCAGAACGATACGGTAACCGTATCCGGTCTGGGCGGCCCGGTAGACGGAACAGCCACCTTCTACGTATTCGAGACCGACGGAAACGGCAATCCTGTCAGCGATGATCCTGCCTTTGGATACAGCGTGGACGGCGAGGGCAGCGTAACCGTAACGGAGCAGAATACCACAGGCGCGGTGACCATCACCAACTCCTTCGAGGAGGAGGAAACCACCACCACGACCACTACCACGACCACCACCAGCGGATCCGGTACAGCTACCGGCAAGTCCACTGCAAACGTTAAGACAGGAGACGACACCAACCTGATGCCGTACCTGGCAATGATGGTTCTGGCGGCAGCCGCGGCGGCAGGCGTTCTGGTCTACAGAAAGCGCAGACGCGAGGATGAAGAGGAAATCTGAGTCCGGGAGTCAGAAACAAAACAGAATAGGCGGTAACGCGTAAGGCGCGGCCCTTCGGGGCCGCGTCTTTTTTTCTGGTTTTTTGGCGGTGCGCCTGGCTGCCCGGTATCGGTCTGTTTGGCGCCCGGCTGCAGAGTCGGAAATACAGTTTTTGCAGTTTAGCGGTATCACAGAAAAAACGGTACGGCGGAAATTCATGGTTTGCACGTAAAGACCGTACCCGGCAGGGAAAGAATCTTTGGACGGTTCCTGCAAAGTCCGCCTGCCTGTCTGGGTATTTTGTCCTCCTTAAGCGGCCGGAAAGCTTTCCGGAAAACGTTTCAGAAGACGTTCCGGCATAAAAAGGACAGAAAAGAAGGAAGGCAGACAGCGGCGGATGGAATCACATAAAATGGATTGACACGCATTATCAAAAGAATTATAATAAACATATTATATAAGGATGGCAGGGGCTTTATAAAGGAGAGACGGGTTTGCTTTCAGGGAAGAGAAGTGGAGAAGAAGTCAAAAAAGGAGAGGAAAGTGAAGAAGCATACCCGAATAGACAGCAGACCGGAGGCCCGCCGCCGCAGGTACCGGGAAATTTTGGAAAATTTTACGCTCATGAGCGACACGTTTATGCGGAATGTGTTTAAAAAACAGGAATGTACAGAATATGTTCTGCAGGTGATTATGAATCAGGGGGATCTGAAGGTTCTGGAGCAGGTTCTGCAGAAAGACTATAAAAATCTGCAGGGCCGGTCCGCCGTTCTGGACTGCGTGGCGCAGGATGCCGGGGGCAGACAGTTTAATGTGGAGATCCAGCAGGATGCGGAAGGGGCATCCCCCCGACGGGCCCGTTATCACAGCGGTTTGATGGATATGAACACCCTGAATCCCGGCCAGGATTTTGATGAACTGCCGGAGACCTATGTGATTTTTATCACCCGGGACGATACGCTTGGATACGGTCTCCCCGTTTACCACGTGACCAGAAAGATCGAAGAGGTGGGAGCGGATTTTGGGGATGAAGCTTATATCCTTTATGTGAACGCAGGCACACAGGAGGACACAGAGCTGGGCCGACTGATGCATGACTTCCACTGCAGGAGGGCAGAGGATATGTACAGCGAGATCCTGGCGGAGCGGGTGAGGGAACTGAAAGAGACGCAGGAAGGAGTGGATATCATGTGCAGGGAGATGGATGAAATCTACAGAGAGGGGCAGAGATATGGTGAAAAACGCGGGGAAAAACGAGGAGAGGAGCGAGGGATAAAGCTCGGCGAGAAGCGAGGGATAAAGCTCGGCGAGAAGCGAGGAGAGGAGCGTGGAATTGCCAAGGGAAAACAGGAGATGGCCTTTTCGCTTTTAAGAATGGGAATGCCGGTAGAAGAAATTGCGAAGGCGGCGTCAGTGAGTGTTGAACTGGTTGAGAAATGGCTGGAAAAGGAGCTGCATCCGGTGGGATAAGGAGAACGATAAGGCCGGGATATTCAAGACATATCGCCTATTTTTCTGCATAAAAAAACGGAGTTACGGCGGCATGAATTACATAAAAAATTTACAGAGCCGGACCGCCGTTCTGGACTGCGTGGCGCTGGATGCCGGGGGCAGACAGTTTAATGTGGAGATCCTGGCGGAGCGGGTGAGGGAACTGAAAGAGACGCAGGAAGGAGTGGATATCATGTGCAGGGAGATGGATGAAATCTACAGAGAAGGGCAGAGATACGGGGAGAAACGCGGCGAGAAGCGCGGCGAGAAGCGAGGAGAGGAACGTGGGATTGCCAAGGGAAAACAGGAGATGGCATTTTCACTTTTTAGAATGGGAATGCCGGTAGAAGAAATTGCGAAGGCGGCGTCAGTGAGTGTTGAACTGGTTGAGAAATGGCTGGAAAAGGAGCTGCATCCGGTGGGATAAAACAGATCCGACTGCATCGGCCTGTCCTGTCCGGAGGGGAGAAAACTCTTTAAAAATTTCTGATTTTCCAAAAAAAATGATAAAAATACCTCCCATGAAAGAGTTCACGAAATAACAGGGTTGTTATAATGAGAACAAGAAAACGGAAAACAAGATCCCCGGTTGGCTGTCCCGACGGGCGGCAGGGGTCCGGATAGATGGAGGTAAGTCATGAGAAATAGAAAGAATTGGAAAAAAATCGCAGCAATCCTGATGACAACCGCATTCCTGCTTCAGGGAACCGCAGCTATGGCGGAAGAAGCACCTGCTGCAGAGACTCCTGTGACAGAGGCCGTTCAGACTAAAGCAGCACCGGAGACCGAGGCACCCCAGACGGAAGCGCCTCAGACCGAAGCGCCCCAGACAGAGGCTCCTCAGACCGAAGCGCCTCAGACCGAGGCACCCCAGACGGAGGCACCTCAAACCGAAGCGCCTCAGACAGAGGCTCCCCAGACCGAAGCGCCTGTAACGGAGGCACCTGCAACGGAAGCGCCCGTAACGGAGACACCCGCCACGGAAGCACCTGTAACAGAAGCACCCGCTACCGAGGCACCTGCAACCGAAGCACCTGTAACAGAAGCGCCTGCAACCGAGGCGCCCGCCACGGAAGCACCTGTAACAGAAGCGCCTGCTACGGAAGCACCTGCCACCGAGGCACCTGCGGAGGAGACCCTTCCCGCAGAGACTGAGATTGAGACAGAAACCGAGACGGAGAAAGTGGTATACAAGACCAGCTTCCGTTTTGAGAATGAGGAAGTTCTGATTACCGCCGGCGCATCCGAAGCGGCAAAGCTTCCGGAAAATACAGAGATGAGAGTAGAGAAACTGCAGCCCGGAACCCAGGCTTATGAAGCGGCCAAAGCGGTCGTGGAAGCCAAGACCGGCGCACGGGAAGGCATGGAGTACCTGTTCTACGATGTAAACTTCTTCTCCGACGGACAGAAGGTAAGCTACCCGGAGGGTACCGTAACGATCCAGATCCAGTTTAAGCAGGAGCAGAAAAACAGCGCGGAAGGAAATCAGAGCGTACTTCACATTGATGAGAATTCTCAGGTGAAGGACGTGACCGCTCCCACAGCAGAGGGAAGCGCCATGAGTTCTGTAAACTTCGCCCTGTAAAGTGATGAAAATGCAGCTGCCGCATCAGGGATGCGGCAGTTTTTCTTTGTCCTTTTTCTTTTTTTCTTCCCGGTTCCGGATCCGGTACTGCAGAGGACTTACGCCCTGCACTTTCCGGAAACTCTGAGAAAAATAGCTGGGAGATGAAAACCCAAGATTTCCGGCTATCTCAGCCAGGCTCATTCCGGTTTCCGTGAGCAGGTGCATACTCTCCTGAATCCGGCGGGAAATGAGGTAATTAATGGGGGACGTTCCGTATTCCCGGCTGAAGCTGTGTACGAGATAATATTTGCTTACGTGGACTGCTTCCGCCAGAATGTCCAGTGTCAGGTTTTCTCTGAAGTGGCTGTCAATATAGCGGCGGGTAATGGCCGCTTCCCGGCTGGATTTCCGGGAGGAGGGAACGAAGGAAATCTCAAACTGGCTGCACCGCATCAGATAGAGCAGAAGCACCTCCAGAAGATCCCGGCAGACCGTATCGTAGCCGGGAAGTCCGCCTTCCATCTCCCGCAGCAGGCCCTGCAGACAGAACAGAACCGCTTCCCTGTCGGACTGACAGTGAACCACCGTCCATTCTTCTGCCGCGCTGTCGCCGGACAGGGCCTCCAGGCCGTCTACTCCCGCGGCAATATAGGCCAGGGGCGCATCTTTGAAATCGAATGCTGTGTGCTCCCCGCCGGAGTTCAGGATGAGGGCATCGCCGGCGGCAAGGGAGATCTCCTGCCCGGACAGCCGCAGGCTTCCTTCTCCTTCCGTGATAAAAAGCAGCTCCGTACAGGGATGGGGCTGAAACGCCAAATTCCTTTCGCCGCCGCACCGGATTTCACTGACGTAGCAAAGCCGGGTGACTGACCGGTCTACCGGATTGACGGGCAGAGTGTTAAAGGAATAGCAGCTGGTAGTCATGAACGGAGGTCTCCTTTTCGTATTTTCGCGTTGTGCCTCTTTTATTATAAATTGAAAATGCCGGATATGCAAGGAATGAGTATGAAAAAAATTGTGAAAACTCATGAAAAATGAGGGGAATTAGCATTGATGCTTCGTGAAACTATATAGTAAAAAATAGATAAATTGTTAAAAAAGACCCAAATTATACAAAACAGACAAAAAACAGGGGGTGGTATTGGGGAAATAGTGGAGAGGAAAAAGGAGAAATTTTAGAATTCTTGCAGAAAAATGGCGGAAAAGCTTGTATATTCCTTAAATTTTAACTATGATAGAATTATAACAATCCCGCGAAATTTGACCGATCATAGAACACTAATCAGGGGGAATCGATGCAATTCAAAGGGAAGGGGGAATATTGATGGCGACAATTAAGGAAGTAGCCAAGCTGGCAGGCGTTTCACTGACCACTGTATCCCGAGTCCTGAACCGTGATGAGAGCCTTTCGGTGACCAATGAGGTGAGAATGAGGATATTTCGCGCAGCGCATCAGCTGAGCTATGTTCCGCCCCGGCTGCGGAAGGAAGCAGGAGAAAAGAAGAAGCTGATTATCGGAGTGGCGGACTGGAGAGCGGATAAGCAGCATGTACATCCTGCCTACCTGACCGCCATGCTGGAGATGATGACGGATCACTGCGAGGTGGAATTTGAGGAACTGCAGCCCGGCCAGAGGAAAATGGTGGACGGCATTATTGCCCTGGGAAGGTACAGCGAGGAGGAGATCTTTTTTCTCCGCTCTCTGACGTTTGCTATTGTATTTGTGGACGCGGACCGGAAAGATTATGAAAATGACCAGGTGAAGCTTGACTTTGGTCAGGGCCTGAGAGATCTGCTGGATTACCTGACGGATGAAAAAAAGTATGAGAGCGTAGGCTATATCGGCGGCTGGCGCGAGCAGGACGAATCGCGGATCGGCGAGCGGGGGCTGGAGCATTTGACAGGCTGTCTCAGACAGAAGAACTGCTTCAGGGAGGAACTTTTTCATCAGGGTGACGGAACCCGCGAGAGCGGTTACCGCATTGCCAGCCAGGCGGCCCGGGAAGGTACGCTTGCCAGAGTAGTGCTGCTGGGCGGCGACGAAGCGGCCCAGGGAGCCCTGGAGGCTTTTGAGGATCTGGGCCTGAGGGTGCCGGAGGATGTGGCAGCGGTGGTCTGCCAGGATGTGTGCTCCCTGGACGGCAGATGGAACCGGGAAACCCGGGTGGAGGTTCTGCCGGATTATGTGTGGGAAAATGCCCTGACCCTGCTTCTGGGGCGGCTGGAGTGCCGCAGGACCCAGGCGGTTACCGTGACGGTTCCGCTGCGGATCAGAAAAGGGGACACGGCGTAAAAAAATACGATAATTGAGAATCCCCCGCCCGTCCGGGCGTATCCTTTGTCTGTATGACAGCCGGGTACTCGGATGGACGGGGGATTTGTGCGATCCGGCTATTGTACTGGGAAAGAAAAACCGATATACTGATTCAAGACGGCGGTATCCGCTAATTTTATCAGGAACGGAATGGAGGAAACGGAAGATGAAGATTGTGCTGCTGGAGGGACTGGGAGTCCCGGAAAAAGTGATAGAAGCCCAGGCAAAGAAACTGAGCGATATGGGCCATACGTTTATGGCCTATGAGAAGGATACGGATCCGAAGGTGCAGGAAGCCAGGTGCCGGGACGCGGATGTGATCATGCTGGCCAATATGCCCCTGGCGCCTTCTGCGCTTGCGGGCGCACCGGAACTGAAATTTATTGATGTGGCCTTTACCGGTGTGGACCATATTCCCATGGAGATGACCCGGGAGCGGGGGATCGCGGTGAGCAACGCTTCCGGCTATGCCACCCGGGCCGTGGCGGAACTGTGCATGGGATTTATGGTGTCCCTGCTGCGGAATGTGGAGCAGACCGGGAAGCGGTGCCGGGAGGGCGGCACAAAGGAGGGCCTGATCGGGAACCTGCTGTTCGGGAAAACCGTGGGAATTGTAGGCGCGGGCGCAATCGGAAAGCAGACGGCAGCTCTGTGCAAAGCGTTTGGCTGCCGGGTGATTGCTTTTAACAGGAGCCGGGTGACGGATCCGTCGGTTGATGAGCAGGTGACGCTGGAGGAACTGCTGGAGCGGTCGGACATCGTATCGCTTCACTGCCCGCTGACGGCCCAGACCAGAGGCATGATCGGCGGGAAGGAGCTGGCGCGGATGAAGAAAACCGCCTTTCTTATCAACACGGCCAGAGGCGGCGTGGTGGATACCCCGGCGCTGGCAGCGGCCCTGGAACAGGGAAAGATTGCCGGAGCGGCCTGCGACGTGTTCGACATGGAACCGCCCCTTCCTGCGGACTATCCGCTGCTGCACACGCCCCATACGATTGTGACGCCCCACATTGCCTTTGCGTCGGCAGAGTCCATGGAGCAGCGGGCACAGATTGTGTTTGACAATCTGTATGCCTGGCTGGAGGGAAAGCAGATCAACGCAGTGTAATGGCAGAACGAGGGTGCTGCTTCATGAAATTCATGATTTTGCAGCACCCCCTTTTTTCGTTGCGCCGGAAGCCGGATTCATGTAAAATATAGGGAGAGTAAAGGTCTTCGCTGCGCTTGGCGGGGACAGACAGGGGGAACACAGTGAAGATAAAAAATTATGTAAAACCTGCCAGCCTGGAGGAGGCCTGGGAGCTGAACCAGAAAAGAAGCGCCCGGCTGATCGGGGGCATGATGTGGCTTCGGACCGGACGCCAGACCATCGCCACGGCGGTGGACCTGGCCGGACTGGGGCTGAATGAGATTGAAGAGACAGAGGAAGAGTTTCGCATCGGCGCTATGGTGACGCTGCGGCAGCTGGAACTGCATCCGGGGCTGGCGGCTTATACCGGCGGGGCCATGAGGGAAGCCGTGCGCTCTATTGTGGGCGTGCAGTTTCGCAACCTGGCCACAGTGGGGGGAAGTATCTGGGGTCGGTTTGGCTTCTCGGATGTGCTGACCCTGTTTCTGGCGCTGGATACCCGGGTGCTTTTGTACCGGGCCGGGGAGATGAGCCTGCGGGAATTTGCCGGGATGAAAAAGGACAACGACATTCTCACCGGGCTGACGGTCAGAAAGCGGCCCCAGAAAACAGCCTACCTGGCGTACCGGAATACAAAGACGGACTTTCCGGTGCTGACCTGCGCCGTGGCGCTGCCCATCGGCAAAGACGTCGGCGATTTTCAGGGAATGGCCGCGGTGGGGGCAAGGCCCGGAAGAGCGATTTGCCTGGAACTGCCGGAGAGCTGCCGGGAAGACCTTATCCGGGGCGCTGCGGGAGAAGCGGCGCTGTCGGAGCTGACCGGGCAGGCTGCCCGGGAGATGGCAGAGCTGGTGCCCACGGGAAGCAACCTGCGGGCCGGCGCAGAGTACAGAAGCCACCTGGCCCGGGTGCTGCTGAAGCGGAACCTGGAACAGCTTCTGAGAGCAGAGAAAGGAGGAGCCCTGTGATGACGATCAAACTTACACTGAACGGCAGGCCGGTGACGGCCCAGATTGAGGACGGCATGACGCTGTATGAATTTGTGCGCTCCCGGGGGTGCTGCAGCGTAAAGTGCGGATGCGAGACCTCCAACTGCGGACTGTGTACCGTATTTCTCAACGATCTGCCGGTGCTCTCCTGCTCTGTGCTGGCGGCCCGGGCGGACGGATGCAGGGTGGATACTCTGGAGGGGCTGCAGGAAGAGGCGGAGGAGTTTGGCGCCTTTATCGCGGACCAGGGAGCGGAGCAGTGCGGCTTCTGCAATCCCGGCATGGTGATGAACGCCATTGCTCTGTTCCGGGAGAACCCGTCTCCCACCGATGAGGAGATCAAAGAATATCTGGCGGGAAATCTCTGCCGCTGCTCCGGCTATGAGGGACAGCTGCGGGGAATCCATGCTTTTATGGAGTATAAAAAAGGAGGTGCCGGCGCATGAAAAAAGAGAGACTGGAAGAGGAACTCAGGGAGCTGGCGCCGGAGGAAGGAAGAGAGCGGCGGGCTGCCATGAAGATGGTAAACCGGCCGGTACGGAAAAAGGACGCCATGGCCCTGGTAACCGGGAAACCGGTATTTCTGGAGGATGTGCTGCAGGGAGATTACCTGGTGGTAAAGCTGCTCCACAGCCCCCATGCCAATGCCATGATTGAGGAGATCCGCCGGGAGGCGGCCCTGAAGGTGCCGGGGATCGAGGCGATCTATACCTGGGAGGATGTGCCGCAGAAGCGGTTTACCCTGGCAGGCCAGACCTACCCGGAGCCCAGCCCCTATGACCGGCTGATCCTGGACCGGCATGTGCGGTTCGTGGGAGACCCGGTGGCGATTGTGGCCGGGGAAAATGAGGCCTGCGTGGACCGGGCTCTGAAGCTGATCAAGGTAAAATATCAGGTGCTGCCGGCGATCTTAGATCCCCGGCAGGCCAAGGACAATACACTGCTGATCCATCCGGAAGACAACTGGGTGTCCATGGCTCCGGTGGGAGCGGATAACCGGCGGAATCTGTGCGCCAGTGACGAAACCCATGAGGGAGACGTGGACCGGGTGCTGGAGGAGTGCGACGTGGTGGTGGACCGAACGTTTCGGACGAAGCCCAATCAGCAGGCCATGATGGAGACCTTCCGCACGGCCTGCCATATGGACGCCTACGGCCGGCTGCATATCATCAGCTCCACTCAGATTGTGTTCCATGTGCGCCGGATTGTGGCGGGAGCTCTGGGGATTCCCCAGACGAAAATCCGGGTGAGCAAGCCTCGGATCGGAGGCGGATTCGGCGCCAAGCAGACGGCGGTGTGCGAGGTGTATCCGGCCTTTGTGACCTGGAAAACGGGAAAACCCTCCAAAATTGTATATTCCCGCTATGAATCCCAGACGGATTCCTCCCCCCGGCACGCCATGGAGGTCCATGTGCGGGTGGGGGCTACAAAAGAAGGGAAGCTGCGGGCCATTGATGTCTATACCCTTTCGGATACCGGCGCTTACGGCGAGCACGGCCCCACTACAGTGGGACTGTCCGGCCACAAGTCTATTCCGCTGTACCGGGATCTTGACGCCTTCCGGTTTGCCTATGATGTGGTGTACACCAACCATATGTCGGCGGGGGCTTACCGGGGATACGGAGCCACCCAGGGAATTTTCGCGGTGGAGACGGCGGTGAATGAACTGGCCTCAAAGCTGGGCATGGACCCGGTGAAGCTGCGGGAGATGAATATGGTGCGGCAGGGAGACGTGATGCCTGCCTACTATGGAGAGCCCAACAGAAGCTGCGCCCTGGACCGGTGCATGGCAAGGGCCAAAGAGATGATGAACTGGGATGAAAAATATCCCTGCCGGGATATGGGAAACGGCAAAGTGCGCAGCGTGGGGGTGGCCATGGCCATGCAGGGCTCCGGTATTTCAGGGGTGGATACAGGCTCTGCCATTCTCAAGCTGGAGCAGGACGGAACCTATACGCTGTCCATCGGGTCGGCGGATATGGGAACCGGGTGCGATACGATTCTGGCCCAGATGGCGGCGGAGGTGCTGGACTGTCCGCTGGACTGGATCTCTGTGTGCGCGGCGGACACGGATTCTTCCCCTTATGATTCCGGCTCCTACGCTTCCAGCACCACCTATGTGACAGGAAAGGCAGTGGAGCGGGCGGCCCGGAAGCTGCAGGGTCTGATCCGGCAGGCGGCCTGCGGGATGCTGGAGATTCCGGAGGGAGAGCAGGACCGGCTGGAATTTGACCGGGATCGTCTGCGGGATCCGGCGACGGGAAGAGAGCTGACCCTGCGCCAGATCGGGGAAGCGGCCACCTGCGGCAATCACCTGGCGCTGATTGCTTCTGAGACAAACAGCTCTCCCATTTCCCCGCCTCCGTTTATGGTGGGCATGGCGGAGATTGAGCTGGATAAGGAGACCGGGCAGGTGGAACTGGTGGATTACGTGGCCGTGGTGGACTGCGGTACGCCGGTGAACCCCAACCTGGCCCGGGTGCAGACAGAGGGGGGACTGGTGCAGGGCATCGGCATGGCTCTCTGTGAGGATGTGCGCTACAGCGACAGAGGGCAGATGCTGAACAACTCCTTTATGCAGTACAAGATTCCCACCCGTCTGGATATGGGAAAGCTGCGGGTGGAATTTGAGAGCAGCTATGAGCCTACCGGGCCCTTCGGTGCCAAATCCATCGGCGAGATTGTGATCAACACTCCTTCCCCGGCGATTGTTCACGCCATTGCCAACGCTACGGGCCTGTGGTTTACGGAACTGCCGGTGACGGGGGAGAAGATCTGGAAAGGGCTGCAGGCAAAAAAAGGAAAACAGGATGACAGATAATAAAAAGCAATATGATTTACCTCTTCGCTTTACATTCCGGGAAATCCGCCCGGAGGAAGTGGAGGAGGCAGCAGATATAGAGGAAATCTGCTTTCCTCCCAACGAGGCCTGTTCCCGGCAGATGATGCGGGAACGGATTGAAAAAGCGCCGGAATTGTTTCTGGTGGCGGCGGACCGGCAGACCGGCGCCCTGGCCGGTTTCCTGAACGGCCTGTCTACGGATGAAACTTCCTTTCGGGATGAATTCTTTACTGACGCGGGCCTGTATGACCCGGCGGGGAAAAATGTGATGCTGCTGGGGCTGGACGTGCTGCCCCGGTACCGGGGGCAGGGGCTGGCCCGGGAACTGATGCGCCGCTACCAGGAGCGGGAGCGTGCCGCCGGACGGCGGGAACTTTTGCTGACCTGCCTGGATTCCAAGGTGGAGATGTATGAGAAGATGGGCTTTCGGGACCTGGGGACTGCCAATTCCGCCTGGGGCGGGGAGATATGGCACGAGATGAGCTGCCTGCTGAAGTGAGAAAAACAGGAAGCTGAAAACAGAAAATCAGAAAGGGAACAATTAAAATGGAAAATAAGACGCTGATGCAGTATTTTGAGTGGTACCTGCCGGAGAACGGCCTTCACTGGGACCGGTGCCTGGCCCAGGCAAAGGCCCTGAAGGCGTCAGGGATTGACATGGTGTGGCTGCCCCCGGCCTACAAGGGAGCGGCGGGCTCCAGGAGTGTGGGATACGATGTGTACGATACCTATGACCTGGGAGAGTTTGACCAGAAAGGCAGCACAGCCACCAAGTACGGCACCCGGGAAGCCTACCTGAAAGCGGTGAAGGGGCTGCAGAAAGCGGGGGTGGAAGTGTACACCGATATTGTTCTGAATCAGATGATGGGAGCGGACGGGACGGAAGAGGTGGCCGCGGAGGAGAACGCCGGAAACAACCGGGAGCTGGAGCTGCGGGATGACTTTAAGATTCTGGCCTGGACGAAATTTCTGTTCCCGGGTCGGAAGGGAAAATATTCGGATTTCTGCTGGAGCGCGGAGAATTTCAGCGGTACGGACTGGGATGAGAAAACGAAGAAGGGCGGCATCTACAAGTTTGAGGGCAAGGAGTGGAGCCGGCAGACGGATACGGAGAATGTGAACTACGACTACCTGATGGGAGTGGATCTGGACATGAGCTGCCCCAAAACCGTGGAGGCTCTGGAAACCTGGGGCAGATGGTACATTGACACGGTGGGAATGGACGGCTTCCGGCTGGACGCAGTTAAGCATATCAGCTATGACTTTTATGAGAACTGGCTGAAGAAGATGCGGGAGCACGCGGGGAAAGAGATGTTTGCGGTGGGCGAATACTGGTCCCCGGACCTGGGACGATTGCTTCACTATCTGGACGAGGTGTCCGGCAGCATGTCCCTGTTTGACGTGCCGCTTCATTTTGCGTTCCTGGCGGCCGCCACTTCAAACGGCAATTATGATATGGGAGCTATTTTCCGGGATTCCCTGGTGGGAAACCGGCCCCAGTGCGCGGTGACCTTTGTGGACAACCATGACACCCAGCCGGGGCAGGCGCTGTCCTCCTTTATTCCGGCCTGGTTCAAGCCGCTGGCCTACGCTTTGATTTTGCTGCGAAAAGACGGGCTGCCCTGCGTCTTTTACGGGGATTACTACGGCATTCCCCATGACGGCATCGGGCCGGTTCCGGGACTGCGCACGCTGCTGAGGCTTCGGAAAAAGTGGGCCTACGGCGAGCAGAGGGACTACCTGGATGATTCTTCCCTGGTGGGATTTGTGAGAACCGGGGATGAAGAGTATCCGGATTCCGGCATGGCGGTCGTGCTGACGGATTCGGTGGAAGGCAAAAAAGGGATGGAGATGGGAAGCCGATTCGCGGGAGCGGCGTTCTATGACGCTATGGGACATTTTGATCAGCCGGTGATCCTTGACGGGGAAGGAAAGGGAGAATTCCCCGCCCGGGGCGGTTCCGTCTCTGTGTGGGTGCCGGAGCCGGTGTATCGGGAAATCTGTTTGGAGATTGAATTTTAGCGGCTTGAAAACTTCATTTTCCCGGCTCTTTTTTCCAGTAAGATATTGACATTGTTACGGTTTTTTAGTAGTATTTTAAATAAGATTTAATAAAATCGTAATGATTTTGCCAGAGTTAAGAGAGATTTGGAATAGAGAAAAGGGGAAGGGATTATGAAGAAAAAATTAGCCGCGTGGTCGCTGCTCTGTTTCCTGCTGTGCGCGCTTATGGGAGTGACGGCTCAGGCCGCCTGGAAGAACACTTCCCAGGGGATGATGTACACCACCAATAAATCTCCGGGCTATTATACGGGGTGGCATACCATCAAGGGAGCCAAATACTATTTTTCCAAGAAGGGCATCATGAAGACCGGCTGGGCCAAGGTGAATAAGAAATATTATTACTTCGGCACGGACGGAAAGATGCGCACCGGCTGGCAGACCATCAAGGATAAGGTTTACTATCTGGGAAGTGACGGCGCCCGCAGGACCGGCTGGCAGACCATTAAATCCGGGAAAACTTCCCTGCGCTATTATTTTGATTCCAAGGGCGTAAGACAGACCGGCCTGATTACCATTGACGGCAAGTCCTACTATCTGAATGAGAGCGGCGTGCGGCAGCACGGCTATCTGCGGATCAACGGACAGGTTTACTATGCGGATAAGTCCACCGGCGTGCTGGCCCAGGACAAATGGGTGGGGCAGTACTATTTCCAGGAAAACGGCACCATGGCCGTCAATCAGTGGATCGAGGGCAAATGGGTAGGAGCCGACGGCCGCTTTACCGGCGTGATCAACAACGTGGGCTGGGTGACCAACAACGGCGTCCGCTGCTACTATGACCGGAACAGCAATAAAGTGTACGGCTGGCTGACGCTCTCCGGCAAGAAGTATTATCTGACGCCGGGCAGCGGCGCGGTGAAAACCGGCTGGTTCAAGGTAGGAAACGACAAGTATTATGCCGATAAGAAGGGTGTGGTGCAGACCAACACCTGGAAGGGCAAAAAGTATCTGACGGCCAGCGGCGCCATGGCGAAGGGCTGGCAGACCATCGGGGGCAAAAAATACTGGTTTAACCGGAGCACCGGAAACAAGAGCACCGGATGGAAGAAGATCGGCAGCAAATATTATTATCTTGGCAAGAACGGAGTTCTGCAGACCAACAAGTGGCTGAGCAACAAGAAATATTATGTGGGGGCCGACGGAGCCCGCTGTATGGGCGTGACCAAGATTGGCAGCAAATATTATTATTTCAGCCGGACCAAGAAGGGCGCGCTGATGACAGGCTGGATCAAGTATGGGAATGACCAGTACTATGCCAGCACCAAGAACAATGCCCTGAAGGTCAACAAGTGGTTCACCAAGGGATCCTACAAGTATTACGCCGGTAAGGACGCAAAGCTTTACAAAGGGCTGAAAACCATCGGCGGCAAGCTGTATTATTTTAATACGTCCAACGGCCGCATGGTGAAGAAAACCAAGAAGAAGATCGGCGGCGCCACCTACTATTTTGAAAAAGACGGCGCGGCAGCCAAGAACAAGTGGGTAAAGATCAATAAGAAGTATTACTATTTTGAGGCCAACGGCAAGATGGCCGTGAACAAGTGGGTGGGTCAGTACTATGTGGGCTCGAACGGAGCCCGGACGAATTTGACCCTGCAGGCCGGCATCCAGACCATCGGGGGCAAGAAGTACTGCTACGACTCCAAGGGAAATATGCTGAAGGGCTGGCAGACGGTCAGCGGAAATAAATACTATTTCGGCTCTGACGGAGCGGCTTGCACCGGTCTGCAGGTGATTGGAGACAAGAAGTATTATTTCTACCCCACCGGCATTATGGCGGCTAACCTGACGCTGGCGGTGAGCAACAAGGAGTACACCATCAACAAAAATGGCGTGGTGACGGCGGAAAAAACCATCAACGTGTCTGGAAATACCACCGGTTCCAAGCTGGCCAAGTTCGCCATCAAATACGTGGGAAATCCCTATGTGTACGGCGGCACCAGCCTGACCAACGGAGCGGACTGCTCCGGATTTGTGTATACCGTATTTGCCAACTATGGGATCAAGCTGCTGCGGGTGGCCAATGATCAGATGAAGGGACCCAGCAGCGCACTGATAAAAGCCGGCTACAAGAAAGCCGTGACGGTGAGCACCAGCAGTATGCTGCCCGGCGACCTGGTATTCTACGGTTCTTCCAACTACGCCAGCCATGTGGGCATTTACATCGGCAATGGCCAGATCGTTCACGCCAGCAATTCACAGCCCTATCCCCAGGGCGGCATCAAGATCTCGGCCTATAATTACCAGACGCCGATCAAGGTAGTTCGCTACTGGTCATAAGCATTCAGAAGTTTATAAAAAATACGCCATCCTTCCGGTATCTTCGCCGGACATCCGGCTCACAGCCAGCGGATGTTCCCCGGGAAGCCGGAAAGAGGCGTATTTTTCTTTTTCTTTTCTACCGAAACATTTTGCGGGACCGCATGACGGCGGTCAGGCAAATTCTTTTTTGAGGGCCTCATACATCACGTCATAGGGCGCTTCTTTTCCGGTCCAGATGGTGAAGTTCAGCGCGCCCTGGCATACCAGCATTCCCAGGCCGCTGATGGTTTTGGCGCCTCTGGCGGCCGCGGCTTTGAGAAATTCGGTGACGTCCGGGTTGAACACCACATCGGATACGGTCATGGAGGCCGTGACGGTGTCATAGTCAATATCCGGTTTCTTGGAGGCATCCGGGTGGAAACCGATGGGGGTGGCGTTAATCAGAATATCAGTTCCTTCCGGAATGGCCTGTCCGGCTTCCCAGGGCTGATAGAAAGCCTGGGCGTCGGTATGCTCCCGGACTGTTTGGGCCAGCTCTTCACCGTGGGCGGCGCTGCGGTTAAAGATGGTGACAGAAGCGGCTCCGGCCAGGGCACACTCCACGGCGATGGCCTTGGCAGCGCCGCCGGCGCCCAGGAGCACCACCTTTTTACCCTCCAGGGGAACGTGTTCCATCTGCAGGGCCTGGACAAATCCTTTTCCGTCCGTATTGTCGCCGATCAGTCGGCCTTCCCGGACCACCACCGTGTTTACCGCTCCGATAATCCGGGCGGCCGGGGAGATTTCATCCAGATAGGGCAGCACCGCAATCTTATGAGGCATGGTCAGGTTGATCCCCTTCATGTGAAGAGCCTTCAGACTTTTCATGGCAGTATCAAAATCTTCCGGTGTAACCTTCATGGTCAGATAACGGTAATTCAGCCCCAGGGCGGCGAAACCGGCTTCCTCCAGAACACCGGTGGGATTTCCGTCTACGGGATCGCCGAATACGCCTACCAGTTCGGCTCTGTAATTTTTTTCCATATTACTTCCTCCTTTCGCTCCCATTATATAATAAACAGAGCGGGACAGAAAAGAAGTAAGAACAAAAATCCCCGATAATTTCAAGAAAATCCCCGAATTTTCTTGCAAAACCGGAGAAATCAGGTAAACTGAGTACAGAGGTGGAGTCTATGAAAAAAGAATTTATGGGATATAAACGAACCTTGCTGTTCCTGCTGTCTCTCCTGCTTTTTGTGCAGGCGGGCCTGTTCCCCCTGAGCGAGCCGGTGTTTGCCGCCGAGGCAGAGCAGACAGAGGAGCTCCTTTCAGAGCCGGAGGAACTGCTGCTGGAAGAGGAGGCGCCCGCGGAGCCTGTGACAGAGAGCCCGTCGCAGCCTGAACCTGCGGAACCTGTGACGGAAACGCCGGGCCAGGATCTGCCTGCGGAATCTGAGCCGGAGAGCCCGCAGCAGCCTGAGTCCCCGGAGCCTGCGACGGAAATAGCGGAGCAGGAGCAGCCTGCAGCGCCGGAAACGGAAACAGAGGGGCTTCTGGAGGAAGAGACAGAGCCGGAAAGCCGGGAGCAGGGGAACGGGGACGGCCTGATTGAAGATCCGGAAGCGCCCCAGATCATCCCGGGGGAAGAGCCGGAGGAAACCGTGGTCCTGCAGGATGCCACGGCAGTTCCGGATTCGGCTCCGGCAGGGATTACGACCTTCAGCCTTGCCTCCTACGACGGAGCTTTCGGCAACCAGCTGGATTCGGTATCCAGAAAATTTTACGATGAGAGAGTCAGCTATTATGTGACCGGCCGGGCATCCGGCAGCATGACGGTAGAATACACCGCCGAGACGTCGCCCGTTACATTTGAGGCGTCGGTGGTGGAACAGGAAAACGGTACGCTGGTGATTGACCGGACTGCCCAGGAGTACCTGGATTTTCAGGATCAGGTCAGATTTTCCATGCAGTCCTCGGTGGACGCCTTTCTGTACGACCACCCGGAGATTTTCTGGTTCCGGGGCGGCAGCTATTCTTATGCCCCGGGGAAAAAATACGATGAGAGTACCGGAGAGTGGATCGGTTATCTGGCAAAGCTTGTGTATACGCCCGGCGTGGCGTTTTCCGGTGCGGAAAGCCTGATGGGAGCCTATGACGCGGCGCTGCCTCAGGTGGCGGCCCGGATCGCGCAGGAGGCGGACTATAACGGAGACGGAAGATGCGACGATGTGGAGCTGGTGAGAGGAATCCACGATTACCTCTGCCAGACTCTGTACTACGATACGGCGGCCTACGAATCCTATCAGCAGACCGGCGATTACCGGATCTTCTGCTCTGCGGGAGTGATTCTGCCCGGCACGGTGGGAAGCGGCGTGGTCTGCGAGGGGTACGCGAAAGGATTTAAGGTGCTCTGTGACCAGCTGGGGATTCCCTGTGTGCTGATCGGAGGCACTGTGGTGCAGAATAATGTCCGGGAAGGCCATATGTGGAACGGGGTACAGATCGGCGGCAGGTGGTACCTGGTGGATGCCACCTGGGACGATAAAGTCGATACTATTTCCTACCAGTATTTTCTGGCGGGCGATACGTTTGGCAACCGGGTATCCTCCGGAAACTTCGGCGGATCAGACCCGGGCGGTTCCACCATTTTTACCTATCCTTACCTGGAAACCCAGGGGATCAGTTACTGCGACACGGTGGCCCATATCTATGAGGCGGTGGAAACCGCGGCGCCTGCCTGCACCACGGAAGGCTATACCTTATACCAGTGCAGCGCCTGCGGCGCTTCCTACAAAGAGACGGTGCCGGCGCTGAGCCACGATTATCAGGTGCAGAGCACGGTGGCCGCCACCTGTACGGCGGGCGGGTATACGGTATATGCCTGCAGCCGGTGTGGGGACACCTATACGGGAGATGCCGTTTCGGCCCTGGGACATGATTATCGGGTGCAGAGCACTGCGGCTGCCGCCTGTACGGCGGGGGGCTATACGGTATATGCCTGCAGCCGGTGCGCAGACACCTATACAGGAGATACCGTCCCGGCCCTGGGTCACCACTACGTACAGACCGCGGACAGCGCCACCTGCACTTCGGCGGGAAAGCTGACCTATACCTGCAGCCGGTGCAAAGCCAGCTATCAGACGGCCCGGGCGGCTTACGGCCACACCTATGTACAGGGACTGTGCAGCCGGTGCGGCATCGGGGATACCATCACAAAGGCCTCCGTCTCTTCCATCGCCAAACAGGGCTATACCGGGAAGGCCATAAAACCGTCCGTGAAGGTAAGCTTCGGCGGCAGAACGCTTCGGCAGGGAACGGACTATACCCTTGCCTACCGGAACAACAAAAAGGTGGGAACCGCCCAGGTGATCATCACCGGAAAGGGAAAATACCGGGGCACCAGAACCCTTTCCTTTAAAATTGTGAAGCAATCCGTGGCTTCCCTGAAGTACAGCAGGATTTCCGACAAAACCTATAATGGAAAAGCCCAGAAGCCCAATGTAACCGTGAAAAACGGTTCCTTAAAGCTGAAGAAGAACAAAGATTATACGATTACCTATTCCAAGAATAAAAATATCGGAAAAGCGGTTATTACCATAAAGGGAAAGGGCTCCTATACCGGGAAAAAGAAGCTGTATTTTAACATCGTGCCGAAAAAGACCGCCCTCACCAGAGTGGTTTCCAACACAAAGAGCCGTATGGGGGTAAACTGGAAAAAGATTTCCGGGGTGACCGGATACCAGATCCAGTATTCCACCAGCAGCAGCTTCAAAAATGCGAAAACGGTGACGGTAAAGGGAAAGACCAGCCGGGTTATTAAGAATCTGAAAAAGGGAAAAACCTATTACGTGAGAGTCCGCACCTACAAGACGGTAGATAAGGTTAAGTACTACAGCGGATGGTGCGGGAAAAAGAAAGTGAAGATCCGGAAAAAATAAGAAAAGCCCGGCCGTGGGGATACAGAGCGAAAAGGCCTGTATACTTCCCGGCCGGACTTTTTTCATCAGCTCATCATGGAAGCCAGCACTTCGTTTACCAGTTTTCCGTCTGCCTGGCCCTTGACTCTGGGCATCAGCACTTTCATGATGCGTCCCTTATCTTTTCCGGTGGGGGCGTCAATGGACAGCTCCTGCAGAACGGCGGTGATGACCTGCCGGATTTCCGCCTCGTCCATCATATGGGGCGCGAACTCTTCCAGCACGCGGATGCGGAACTTACATTCCTCTATGATGTCTGTCCGATCAGCGGGGGTCAGCTCCAGGGTTTCCTTCGTCTGTTTGATTTCCTTGAGAACTACCTCGTTTTCTTCCTCCGGGGTCAGATCGGCCCGCTTGTCGATGGCCTTGTTTTTCAGGGCCGCCAGGAGCATGGACAGGGCGTCCTTGCGGTCTTTATCTTTTGCCTTCATGGCGTCCTGCATGGCTTTTCTTACTTCATCAATTCTGCTCATGAATCTTCCTCCTCGTCAGTCAGTATTTCTAGAATGATTATAGCAGATTTATAAAGAATTTACTAAGAAAATATTTGTTGAAAAGGATATTTTCTGACGATATAATGAAAAAAAGGAGGACGGACATATGCGGAAATTATCGAATGGCGCCGTGGGCGTGATCGCGGCGGCAGTGTGTATTTTTATTACGGTTCTGACCATGGATACGGACGCGTTTTCCATGGCCTTCAACCTGGCAGTGCTGGCGGTGATGCTGGTGATCCTGGCTTTTTCCGGCCTGTTTGGCTTTAGCAGGACGCAGCAGACGATCCGGGGGCTGGATGGGGCCGCCCGGAAACTGACCGGGATTTACCAGGAGAAAGGGGATCTGGAAGAGGTGACGGCTGTGGGCAGCCAGATTTTCCAGGTGGAGTATCTGGACCGGAAATATCAGGAATACCTGGCCTATCTGCGCAAGGCGGACAGTCCCTGCGATATCGGGGATTACATCGGAGAATATGAGATCAACAACTATATTCACCGCCGGCTGATTGAGATGGTGCCGGATATTCTTACCAGCCTGGGCATTCTGGGTACCTTCCTGGGTCTGGTGTGGGGCCTGCGGGGATTTGACCCGGTAAGCTATGAGGCCATGACTTCTTCCGTTTCATCTCTGATCAACGGCATCAAGGTGGCCTTTGTCACCTCGATTTACGGCCTGACCCTGTCTATGGCCTTTTCCTACTGGCAGAAGGGGCTGTTCTCCCGGCTGGCGGAAAGCCTGGACAATTTTCTGGATAAATACTATCTGTGCGCGGTGCCGCCTACGGACACAACGGCCATGAACCATGTGCTGACCAACCAGCAGGAGCAGATCCGTCTCTCCAGGGAGCAGTCCAAAGAGCTGGGACAGCAGATCACGGCCGGATTTGAGCACTATGTGGAGCCTTCCATGGAGCATCTGAACCAGACGGTGGATCAGTTTATCCAGACCATTACATTAAATCAGAAGGATCTGCTGGAGCAGGTATCCGCCAATGTAATGGATACCATGAAGAGCGAGCTGACCCGGGAGTTTTCCAGGATGCGGACTCTTCTGGAGGAGACCAACCGGATACAGGAAAATTATGTGGGCTTCCTGTCTCATACCCAGGAGGATCAGGCGCAGTTTCAGGCGGAACTGATGGAGGTGCGCCGGCAGTTCCAGGATGATTTCCTGGCCGGGGAAGCGGCCGTTTCCAGGGCTATGAAAACGGCAGGCGAGAGCCAGCGGGAGTGCCTGGACGCCATGCGGACCCAGCAGGAAAATCTTCGGGAATTTGTAGACTATATGGCCCAGGTGATGGAACGGATGGCCGTGCTGAACGACCGGAGCGTGCGGACTCTGGAGGAGGTGGAGCGGCAGCTGCAGGAGCTGTCCCAGGATCATGCCTTCGGCCAGATGGAGCAGCTGAACCGGCGGCTTGACCAGCTGATCGGAATGATGGAAGAGCAGGGCAGGGGAAAGAAACGCTCGTTTCGCTCGCTTTTTCACTGATAAGACGGGGGAATGCGCATGAAAAGAGGAACCAGAAGAAAAACAGATGAGGGGACGCCCCATAATGTCTGGAGATCCTACTCGGACATGATGTCGGGCCTTCTGCTGCTGTTTGTGCTGATCATGGCCGTGTGCCTGATGCAGGCGGAGAGAAACTACGCGGAGAAGCTGAGCGAGCAGGCCAAACAGCTTCAGACCCAGAATGAACTGAATAAAAGCCAGACCCAGCTGGATGAGCAGTCCGCCCAGCTGGACGAGCAGTCGGATCAGCTGGCCGCCCAGGAACTGTCCCTGACCCAGCTGAAGCTTCAGCTGGAGGAGCAGACGGCCCAGCTGGCGGAACAGACCGCTCAGCTGGCCCAGAAGGAGGAAGATCTGGAGGCCAGCCAGGCCGCCCTGGACGAGCAGACCGCTCTGGTAGCTTCCCAGCAGGAGACGTTAAATGCACAGACCAGCCTGATGGCCTCCCAGCAGGAAAAGATCGATCAGATTATCGGGGTGAAGGCAGACCTGATCGCCTCCCTGAACCAGGAATTTCAGGAGAACCAGATGACGGTGGAGATTGACGGCCAGACGGGAGCCATGGTGCTGAACTCCAGCGTGCTTTTCGACTACAATGAGAGCGTGCTCAAAGACGAAGGATCTCAGATCCTCTCCCAGGTGCTGCCGGTTTACTGCAGCGTGCTGCTGAGCCAGGAATACGAGCCCTATGTGGCGGAGGTAATTATCGACGGCTATACGGACACCACGGGAGACTATATCACCAACCTGGATCTGTCCCAGCGTCGGGCCTTCGCGGTGGCGGAGTATCTGCTGAACACCATGGGAAGCTTTATGGACGCGGAAGGGCAGAGCGTCCTTTCTGAGAAGCTGACGGTAAACGGCCGGTCGGAGAGCAATCCCATCCTGGATGAAAACGGGGAAGTGGATATGGACGCCTCCCGCCGGGTGGAGATCAAGTTCCGGCTGAAGGATGAAGAGATGATTTCCTCTCTCCGGGAGATGATTGAGGAGAGCGGGGCCGTGCAGGAAGGAGATGGAGAAGCGGCTTGAGAATAAAGAAAAGAAGAACGGCGGGGAAGACCGCAAAGCGGATCCGCCGCTTAAAGAGCCTGCTGAGGCTTTATAAAAGGCGCAGCGGCCTGATCAAAGGGATCTGGAAGGCAGCCGCCGCCAGGCTGAACCTGTAAGCCGGGGGAGCCGGCAAAAGAGCATAAAAAGAGGGAATGCTACAAAAGATTTCATTGTTTCCGGTGCATCCGGTGTTCACCTGGATGTAACGGAAACAAATGTACTCTCTTTTGTAACATTCCCTTTTCGGTTCATTTATTAAAAACTCTGCACCTGCAGAGGGAGGAGAGAGGGTGAAACATTACATAAAACTGCTTCTATCCGATAAAATTTCCGGAAGGGTTTTACCCTTCGATGGAAATATATTTGCTCTGTTCGATTTCTTTTGCGTCCTTCTTCGGGATGGACAGCTTCAGGATTCCGTTTTCAAATCTGGCCCGGATATCCTGCTGGGTGATGGCCTCTCCTACATAAAAACGTCTGGAGCAGTGGCCGGTAAAACGCTCCCGGCGGATATATTTGCCTTCTTTATCCTTTTCGTCCTGACTGGCACTTCTGGAAGCGCTGATGGTCAGGTAGCCGTTTTCCAGCTGGGCGGTAACATCTTCTTTTTTATAGCCGGGCAGGTCGATGTCAAGTTCAAAGGAATTGTCCGTCTCCCGGATATCGGTCCGCATCAGATTCCGGTCAGCTTTGCCATAGGCAGAACCGGCAGCGGCTCTGCGGCGGCTGTCTCTCTCAAACGGAAAATCCATCAGGTCATCAAATAAATCCTCTCCAAAAATACTGGGCATTAACATAAATCATTCCTCCTCATTTATATAACTGATACTGTATGCGATATTTATAAGGAATAAGATAAAAGGAACAACAGTTTATGCGCTCACTTTTTATCTCTTCCTTTGTTCTGACAGTACTATAGCACGATTTGTTAGCACTGTCAAGAGGTGAGTGCTAATTATTTTATAAAAAAGTAGGAATCCGCGAAGAATGGTTCCCGTTTGCGGACAATATCCAGAATAACATTGGTATCAATCAGTATTCTCATTGTCTGGACAGCCGTTCCTCTCGCAAGGTGTTTTCGTCCATTGCCTGATCTTTCGGAGCGATCCCAACCAGATCGTCCAGAAGCGCCAGTTTGTTGACAGCGGGGCTTGTGAAACGGGCAATGCTTTTTCCGTTCTTGGTAATGAAAATATCCTGAGACATTGCCATTTCCAGATATTTTTCGAGATTGGTTTTAAGTTCCGCTGCGGTAATAATCATACGAAGCCCTCTTTTCTCCGGGGGATGTTTTGTATATTTTTATTATACACAAATCAGTCCATGATTATATTTTACTTGTGCATACGTTATAAGAATCAATCCTACCAAAAAAGCAATTCCAAAAATCCACCACCCACACGAGGTAAGTGTAAAAAAATCAATTCAAACCATCGCATAAAATCACCTCCGAAATAAAATTTATTTTTCTCTCAAATCCATTTTTACCAGGCCAACTGCTAACAGCCCAATAAAAACTGCCGTGTTCACAAATAACAGTACAACAACACTTTTTACTGCTCCGAAAGTAAAAAGTATGGAGAAAATTTCTACTGACAGCACAATAAAACACATATAATTTGTCAAATACTCTGTTATAATTTCTCCATAATAATGGTTCATCTGCAATTTCGCATAGATAAAAGGTCTTAATAAATAACGGATTATAATACATATAACCGGACAAATAAAAATCCAGTTTTTATTAACCAGGGATGTCGCGGCTCCTTTACTCCATTGTACCGGAATTTCTGCCGGCAGCTCAGGATAAGACAAAGCCCCAATAAGCAGGCATAGTGCGGCAATCGTTGTCCAGGTAAGCATACTTCCCCATATATACAAAAAGCTGACGGAATCCAGCTTGAAAACAGTTTGATTATCTTTCCAATAGTCATGCAAATCTGTTACATACTGTTCTATTTGCAATTTTTCATAACTAATACTTTCTTCATCCAGCATTTTTCCGCATATGAGTTTCGCCTTACTCAAATCAGTAATCTGACTTTTTAATACTTCATTCTGCTTCTCAAGTATTTCCTGCAAGGTTGCTTTTTTGGATATAATATTTCGTATATCTTCAATAGAAATTCCCAATGTACGCAGATATGCAATCTTCTTTATATTTTCTACATCATTCTCAGAATAATCTCTATAACCGTTACTTTCATTTCTCGAAGGCTCAATGAGTTTTTCCTTTTCATAAAAACGGATATTAGAACGGGATAAACCTGTTCGCTTTTCTGCGTCTTTTATAGTCATGTTATACATCCCCCCTCAGGCAACTTTATTTTATTTCAATATAAGCTATAAACAAGGTTCACAGTCAAGCATTTATCAAAAATCTTTCCTCTGCTAATTACAAATTAATTCTACAATCCTTTCAAATAGTGTTTACTTAGCCATAAGCGGCCTTATTGATATAAAGCGGTAAACAACATCATTTTTTACACCATTTCCGCATGAATTGATGAATTAAGACGCACCCAGATAAAAACGTCAAAGCCGCGGGACCCTTGAAAATAAGGTTCTGCGGCACTTGATAACACAAGACAAAAACCAATCGCAACTAACAAGAGGTGAGTGCTAAATTTGCGGAAAGTATGTGAACCACAAAAAATTAATAATTTGGAAAAGTAAAATAATTGACAGGAGGCACAAAGTAGCATACAATGTAGCTGTAGGTAGAGATACACTGTACACCCATGTAACCGAATTAACGTTTAAGTGTTATGTAAGAACACCGGTCGTGGGAAACCGCCGGGAGGCGGATTTTTTTATATCATATTGCCTGCAATAGAAGGAGGTGCAGTCATGGAGAGAATTATAGACGTTGCTCAGTATATATACGATGAATATAAGCGGCAGTCTGGAGAAGTAATTGACGAGATGAAACTGCACAAGCTGCTTTATTTTTCACAGAGAGAGAGCCTGGCAATTACAAATGAGCCAATGTTTCCGGAAACATTTGAGGGTTGGAAATACGGTCCTGTATCAAAAGAAGTACGTGCGCTGTACACGGAAGACGGAATGTATTACGAGGATAAAAGGACTCTGTCAGCAGAGGCATCATACATTGTTAAAAATGTGATACTTCAGTACGGCGGTTTGGCATCGTGGAAACTGAGCGAAATATCACATAAAGAGACCTCATGGCGTAATGCGAGAAAAAACTTAGCGGCCGGAGAAAACGGAAGTGAGCCGTTATCTATTGACGACATAAGAAAAGACGCTGAAAAAGTAAGACCGTATGATCCTATGTACGATATGTACTATGATGAGTTTGAAGATGCGGGGGTGGCCCAATGATAGGCGAAGCGTATTGGGCCATTTTTAAATACTATGACAGTTCAGCCCACAGGATGGCGTTCAAAAAGCGCCCAGTGCTTATTATCGGACAGGTTGATGAAAGCGATTATGTTGTTCTTCCAATATCGAGGGTAACGCATCAAGAGCATATCGACCGGAGGTATGATTTTAAGATGCAAGCCGCAGATTATCCGAAACTCTCGTTGAAAGCTACATCGTATATCAGAACCCATAAACAATCTGTTGCGAATATAGGTGAACTTGCAGATCAGATTGCTGATTTCAAAAATGAATATCCAGATGCTTATGTTGAAGTGATCGCATTAGTCGAAGAGTTCCAAAAGAAACTGATTGATGAGGCACTTTAAGCAAGAAACGAGGGTGCTGCAAAATCATGAAATTCATGATAAAGCAGCACCCTCGTTCTGCCATAAATGTAAGGGAAAGCTACAAAAAAGAGTACATATGCTTCCTGTACATCCAGGTGTACAGGAAGCAACTTTTTCGCAGTATGCTTTACGCCTCATTCGGCATCTTCCAGCCGTGGTGATCGGTGTGAAGCAGCTCATGGGCCTTGTGGGAGAGCGGCGCGTCCAGCATTTCCTTATAGAGAGCCTGCACATCCGGGTTCTCATGGGAGAACCGCAGATCGCTGGTGCGGTCCAGGAAATACAGATTTTCGCCCCGGATACCGGCCAGCTCTTCGCCGTCATGGATGGGCTGACCGCCTCCGCCGGCGCAGCCGCCGGGACAGGCCATGACCTCCACGAAATCGTAGAAGACCTCGCCCCGCTTCAGGGCTTTGATCAGCTTTCTGGTATTGCCAAGGCCGCTGACCACCGCCACATGGACGGTTGTGCCCTGGATATCCAGGCAGGCTTCCTTCCAGCCGTCCAGCCCCCGTACCATATAGAAGGCATCCGGATAGGGATTTTTCCCCACCACCATGTAGTAGCAGGTCCGCAGGGCCGCCTCCATCACGCCGCCGGTGGCGCCGAAGATGACGCCCGCGCCGGTTCCGGTGCCCAGAGGAGAATCAAAGGGAACCTCCTGCAGCTTTTTCACATCCAGGTGATCGGCCCGGATCATCCGCACAATCTCCCGGGTGGTAAGCACCAGGTCCACATCCTTGCCATGGCCCGCGTCATTGATGTTGGGAATGTCGATCTCGCTTTTCTTTGCCACGCAGGGCATGATGGACACATTGTAAATGCTGTCCGGATCCAGCCCCATCTTTTCGGCAAAATAGGTTTTGGTTACGGCTCCCTGCATCTGGTGGGGGGATTTGGCGGTGGACAGCTGGTCCACCATCTCCGGATACTGGGATTTCAGGAACCGTACCCAGCCGGGACAGCAGGACGTAAACATGGGGAAGGTATATTCATCCTTGTGGGTCAGGCGCTCCAGGAACTCGCTGGCCTCCTCCATAATGGTAAGGTCCGCGCCAAAGTCCGTGTCAAACACATAGTCGAATCCCAGGGCTTTCAGGGCGGCCACCAGACGCTCGGGGGTCGCTTCTTCCCGGGTCAGGCCAAGCTGCTCGCCCCAGGCGGAGCGCACGGCGGGGGCTACCTGCACCACCGTCACCTTACCGGGATCCGCGAAGGCGCCCTTCATGGAAGTCAGCTTCAGGGTGTCGTCCCGCTCTCTGAGAGCGCCGGTGGGACAGTGGGTGATGCACTGGCCGCAGAGGGAACAGTCCGCCTGGGTAATCTGCAGATTGTGGGAGACGCCCACGGTAGCCCAGGAGCCGGTCCTGGCAATATCCCATACATGCAGATCCTGCACCTTGTCGCAGATCTGAATGCACCGCATACATTTAATACATCTGGAAGCGTCCCGGATTAGAGGAAAGTCCACCGGCCAGCTTTTCTTGGGTACGTCCTTTTCATACTCGGTGGCGAAAATACCCAGGTCGTTGGCGACCTTCTGCAGGGAACAGTTGCCGCTGCGCACGCAGGAAGGGCAGTTGCAGTCATGCTGGGAGAGCAGCAGCTCCACATTGGTCCGGCGGGCTTCCCGGACTCTGGGAGAGTTTGTCTCGATCTCCATGCCCTCTTCCACCACATTGTTGCAGGCGGGAACCAGCCGGTTGACGCCCTTGATCTCCACCACGCAGACCCGGCAGGCGCCGATCTCGTTGATGCCTTCCAGGTAGCAGAGACTGGGAACCGGCATGTTGGCGCCGGCCGCCGCTTTCAGGATGGTAGTGCCCTCTTTGACCTGCACAGGGACTCCGTTGATTTTGATATTTACCATTTTGTCTCTCTGCCTCCTTTCAGTATTCCGAAACCGAAGTGGTCGCAGCGCAGGCACCGTCCGGCCTCCTGGCAGATCTCCTCCTGCGTCAGGCTGCATTCCACCGCGTCAAAATCTTTCTTCCGTTCAGACGCGTCCCGCTCCTTCACATTAATCCGTCCGCAGGCCGGGTAATCCTTGATCCTGGGAGCCGGGATCTCCACATCCGTGGAAATGATATGGTTATAGCCCAGATAATTGTCGATATTGGCTGCCGCCACTTTTCCGGCCGCAATGGCCCGGATGGCGGTGGCCGGTCCGGTTACGCAGTCGCCTCCGGCAAACACGCCGGGCGCGTTCTCCACAGCGCTCCAGTTTTCCGCCGCGATCACGCCGTGCTTGATGGGAATGCCCGCGTCTTCAAAATAGTGGGTCTCGATACCCTGGCCGATGGCCACCACCACGATATCGCAGGGGATCCGCACTTCCGGCTGGCTGCTGTCCGCCGGGGCCGGCCGTCCGTCCCGTCCCACTTTTCCGATCAGCTTGGGCTGGGCGATCAGGGCGGTAACCTCGTTATTCTCATTGGTTTCAATGCGCACCGGCGCGTGAAGCTCCCGGATCTGGGCTCCCTCCGCGATGGCGCTGCGCACCTCCTCCGCCAGGGCGGTCATATCCACCTGGCGGCGGCGGTACACCACGGTTACGTCTTCGGCGCCCAGCCGGATGGCGGAGCGGGTCACATCCATGGCCACATTTCCTCCGCCGATGACCGCCACCTTCTTGCCCTTCATATCAATGGTGCCGCCGTCGGCCAGCTCGCCCAGCATCTCCACCGCGGAGATAACGCCCCGGGCGTCCTCTCCCTCCAGCCCCACTTTTTTGTCCGTGTGGGCGCCGATGGAAATGTAGATGGCGTCATACTGCTCCCGCAGCTTTGTCATGGACACGCAGCCCTCCCCGTCGCCCACCGGGCTTTCCAGATGGACTTCCACGCCGGTGGAGAGGATGGTGTCAATATCTTCTTTCAGTCTCTCTCTGGGGAGACGGTAGCTGGGGATGCCGTAATAGAGCATGCCGCCCAGCTGTTTGTGCATTTCATAGACGGTGGTCTGGTGGCCCATCAGCTGCAGGTAGTAGGCTGCGCTCAGGCCGCTGGGGCCGCCTCCGATAATAGCCACCCGCTTGCCGGTAGGCTCTGCCTTTTGGGGAGCCGGTACATGTCCGGCATTGTCCACGGCGGCCAGCTTCATGCCCCGGATATTGACGGATGTATCGATCATATTCCGGCGGCAGCGGGCTTCGCAGGGATGCTCGCACACCAGGGCGCAGGCGGTGGGGAAGGGATTGTCCTTGCGGATCAGGCGCACCGCGTCCTGATACCGGCCTTCCGCCACCAGGGCAATGTAGCCGGGAATATCCACGCCGGCGGGACAGAGAGCCACGCAGGGTACGGGCTGCTCCAGAGAACCGAGACATTTCCCGTAGCGGACATGCTCCTCGTAGTCGTCCCGGAAACCGGTGACGCCCTTCAGCACCATGTTGGCGGCGGAAAAGCCGATGGCGCAGTCCGCGGTATCGGCGATGACCCGGGCGGTTTTTTCAATCAGATCAATCGTTTCCATGGTTGCCTCGCCTTCCAGCACCTGATCCAGCAGTTTTCCCAGCTGCCCCAGTCCTACCCGGCAGGGCACGCACTTTCCGCAGGTCTGGGCGTGGCACATTTTCAGAAATGAGGCCGCCATATCCACAGGACACAGTCCGGGCGGGCTGGCAACGATGCGGCGCTCCAGATCTTTATAGAGACGCTCCACCGTGGCCTGGGCGGCGCTTTGTGTGGTAATGCTTAGTCTGCTCAAGTTCTCTGACCTCCTTTTTATTCTCTGTTATGTCAAAAAAAGCCAACCATCCCGGGTACTTCAGCCCAGACGGTCGGCATACATACAAGCTATACTCCATGTGGTTTTCCACTTCCGTCAGTCATATAGCTTTCTCTTATTATAGTACAGAACAGACGGGTTTTCAATCTTTTTTTGAAATTTAGAGCAATAAAAGAAGTATTTACTGCACATACTATCAACAGCATGATGTTATCTGTCAATTTTCGGCCTTGACAACCAGATAAAGATATGGTACGTTTAGCAGAAGTAAGGGAGTAGTCGGCACATGCGCGCGCATGGAGTTGCAAAGTCAACAGCACCGGAACAAACAGTTCTCTGGCTTGGTATTAAACGGCGAGACTTACCTGTTATTTTCCAGAATAACGGGTAGGTCTTTTTTGTTACCGCGGGAATTGGGCAATATAAAAATACGGAAGAAAGGTTCCGGCCATTTTCCGGCGTCCGGCATACATCTCTCACCAGACAAAAAGGAGGCATAGACAAGATGAAGGAATATTTATCCAGTGCGGAAGAGGTTCTGCAGGAACAGAACTCCTCACCGGAGGGGCTTTCCAGTCAGGAAGCGGCGAAACGGCTGGAGCAGTACGGCCCCAACAAGCTGAAGGAGGGGAAAAAGGTTTCCCTGCTGAGACGGTTCCTGGAAGAGCTGGCGGATCCCATGATTATCATTCTGCTGGTGGCCGCCGCTGTTTCCGGCGTCACAGCCTTTATCGAAGGGGAGTCCTTCGCGGATGTGATCATTATCCTGATCGTGGTGATCATCAACGCGGTGCTGGGCGTGTTCCAGGAGAGCAAGGCGGAGGCGGCCATTGCGGCCCTGCAGGAGATTGCCGCCGCCACCAGCAAGGTGATGCGTGACGGGAAGATGGTCATCTTAAAGAGCGAGGACCTGGTTCCCGGCGATGTGGTGATCCTGGAAGCCGGAGACGCGGTTCCCGCAGACGGCCGGATTATTGAGTGCGCCAGCATGAAGATCGAGGAGGCGGCTCTTACCGGAGAGTCTGTGCCGGTCAACAAGCTGGTGAAGGTGCTGAACCTGGACGGAGAGAAGGATATTCCTCTGGGCGACCGGAAAAACATGATGTACATGGGCTCTACCGTGGTGTACGGCCGCGGAAAGGCCGTGATCACCGGAACCGGCATGGATACGGAGATGGGCAAGATCGCTTCCGCCCTGTCGGAGGCCAAGGAGGATGAGACGCCCCTGCAGAAAAAGCTGACCCAGCTGAGCAAGATCCTGACCGTGCTGGTGGTGGGTATCTGCGTGGTGATCTTCGCAGTGGGCCTGATCCGGGCCGGCATGTCCCCGGCGGGCATTACGGGAGATACGATTCTGGATACCTTCATGGTGGCGGTGTCCCTGGCTGTGGCAGCCATACCGGAAGGACTGGCGGCGGTGGTGACCATCGTGCTGTCCATCGGCGTTACCAACATGTCCCGGCGCAATGCTATTATCCGGAAGCTGACCGCGGTGGAGACCCTGGGCTGCACCCAGATTATCTGTTCCGATAAGACGGGAACCCTGACCCAGAACAAGATGACCGTGGTGGAGCACAGCGCTGACGATGAGGCGCTGCTGGAGCGGGCCATGGCTCTCTGCTCCGACGCGGAGCTGGATGGGGAATCCGGGGAGGCTGTGGGAGAACCCACCGAGTGCGCCCTGGTCAATGACGCCAATAAGGCGGGTATGCCAAAGACAAAGCTGAAGGAAGAATATCCCCGAATCGGGGAGGCTCCCTTCGATTCCATGCGAAAGATGATGACCACCGTCCATCAGACATCGGACGGAAAGATCGTACAGTTTTCCAAGGGTGCTCCCGACGAGATCTTAAAGCGGTGCAGCAAAGCCTGGGTGAGCGGAGCGGCGGTGCCGCTGACAGAGGAGATGCGGCAGGATATTCTGGAAGCCAACAAGGGAATGGCGGACCGGGCCCTCAGAGTGCTGTGCGGTTCCATGCGGCTGTGGGAGAAGGCTCCGGAGAACTTTGAACCGGAATTCCTGGAGCAGGATCTGATCTATGTGGGACTTTCCGGTATGATCGACCCGGTGCGCCCGGAGGTGAAGGCAGCCATTGCCGAGTGCGGCGAAGCCGGCATCCGGCCCATTATGATTACGGGCGATCACAAGGATACGGCGGCGGCTATCGCCATGGAGCTGGGAATCATCCACAATCCGGACGAGGCCATCACCGGCGCCCAGTTAAATGAGATGGACGACGAGACCTTCGCGAGAAATATTGAGCATTACTCGGTTTACGCCAGAGTACAGCCGGAGCACAAGGTGCGGATCGTTAAGGGCTGGAAGGCGAAAGGAAAGATTACGGCCATGACGGGAGATGGCGTGAACGACGCTCCCTCCATCAAGAGCGCGGACATCGGCGTGGGCATGGGCATCACCGGCACGGATGTGACCAAGAATGTGGCGGACATGGTGCTGGCGGATGACAACTTTGCCACTATCGTATCCGCGGTGGAAGAAGGACGGCGGATCTACGCCAACATCCGCAAAGCCATTCAGTTCCTGCTGGCGTCCAACCTGGCGGAGGTGCTGGCCATCTTCTTTGCCACCCTCATCGGCTTTACGATTCTGCAGCCGGTGCATCTGCTGTGGATCAACCTGATTACCGACTGCTTCCCGGCGCTGGCGCTGGGCATGGAGGCCAGCGAGAGCGACAGTATGAAGCGCCCGCCCAGAAACCCCAGAGAAGGTATCTTTGCCGGCGGTATGGGATTTGACGTGTTTTTCCAGGGACTGATCGTAACGGTGCTGGTGATGATTTCCTTTGCCACCGGCCACTGGATTGAGACCGGCACCTGGGAATTTGTCAACAGCGCTGACGGAACCACCATGGCGTTCCTGACCCTGTCCATGGTAGAGATTTTCCACTCCCTGAATATGAGAAGCCGCAGAGGCTCCATTTTTGGCCTGAAGACTCACAACAAGTTCCTGTACGGGGCCATGATCCTGTCCCTGATCCTGACCACGGCGGTAATCGAGGTGCCCTTCCTGGCGGCGGCCTTTGAATTTACCCCCATTGATCTGGAGGAGTACGCCATCGCCCTGGGCCTGGCAGTGCTGATCATCCCCATCATGGAAGTGGTGAAGCTGGTGCAGAGAAAGCTGGGGAAATAATGGTAAAGGGACTCCCTTTTGAAACATTCTTATAATAGAAAGAGGGTGCTGTTTCGTCATGAAATTCATGATGGGGCAGCATCCTTTTTGTCCCTGCCTGCGGAGAGGCAGGCGCGCCGGCCTTACAGAATGATGCTGAACTTCGGAAAACTCTGTGGTAGAATAAGCGATGAAGAAAAGACGCGCATCAGGAAGCGCAGCGAGGGAGAAAGACAGATATGGCAGATATAATAGAGATTACAGATTTTGACGCGCCCCAGCTGGATATTTACGCCAGGCTGACGGAAAACCAGCTCTTAAACCGGCATGAGCCGGAGAAAGGAATTTTTATCGCGGAAAGCCCCAAGGTGATTGCGAGAGCGCTGGACGCAGGGTACGAGCCTCTCTCTTTTCTGGCGGAGGAGCGGCTGACCCGGCAGGAGGGGGAGACGAAAGAACTGCTGGAGCGCTGCGTCGGCATTCCGGTGTATGCGGCAAAGTATGAACTGCTGACCGGCCTGACGGGCTTTGGACTTACCAGGGGGATGCTGTGCGCCATGCGCCGGCCGCCCCTGCCCTCCCCCGGGGAGGTGTGCCGGGGAGCCCGTCGGATTGCGGTGCTGGAGAGAGTGGTGAATCCCACCAATGTGGGAGCCATTATCCGCTCCGCGGCGGCGCTGGGAATTGACGGGGTGCTGCTGACTTCTGACTGCAGCAATCCGCTGTACCGGCGAGCCATCCGGGTGAGTATGGGAACCGTGTTTCAGGTGCCCTGGACCTTTTTCCCGGAGGACTGGGGCTGGCCGGAAGGGGGGATGCAGTTTCTGCGGGACCTGGGCTTTGCCACGGCAGCCATGGCCCTGCGGGAGGATACGGTATCCATTGAGGATCCCCATCTTCTGGGGGAAGAGAGGCTGGCGGTTATACTGGGCACAGAAGGAGACGGACTGGCAGACGGCACCATCGCGGACTGCGATTACACGGTGCGCATCCCTATGTCCCACGGGGTGGACTCCCTGAATGTGGCGGCGGCCAGCGCCGTGGCCTTCTGGCAGCTGTGCAGAGAGGGGAAAAAGGGAGAAAAAGAGAGTATTTAACAAAAAAAGACATGAAATCCAATAGATAGCAGGAAAAAAGTGTGATAAAATAAAATAAACGTTTGGTCCGCGAAGAGGGAGAAGTGGATTTTAATATTACGCGGGACTTGCAGGAAGGAGAGAGTTATGAAAGAAGCAATGAGACGAAACTGGCGCAGATTTCTGCTGCCGGCTGTGGTTCTGCTGCTGTGCCTGGTGTGGAGCGGTACAGCACTGGCAGAAAGTACGGTGGAACTGCACTACGGCGGCATCCTGGACTATACTAAAGCCAATCAGGTAGCGGAACTGGTGAACCAGCAGAGAACAGCCAACGGGAAGAGCAAACTGACCCAGACCGGGGATCTGCAGCAGATGGCTATGATCCGGGCCATGGAGATTGCCCTGTATTATTCCCATACCAGGCCGAACGGCAATAGAGGCCTTGATATCATGGCGTCCGGCGCGACCAGGGCGGAAAATATAGCCGGAGGGTATACAACGGCCTCAGCGGCGATGAACGGCTGGATGAATTCTTCCGGCCACAGAGACAATATTCTCCGGAGCGATATAGCTCAGATGGGGATCGGCTGCTGCTATATGGACGGCACTTACTGGTGGGTACAGCTGTTTCGGGGCGGCTCCGCCACCGGCGGATCGGTAAAATCAGGCCAGGTAAACAGCGCCATCCGGGTATATGCGAAGCCTTCTATATTAAACATTTACCTGGTAAAGGCAGATGCTGATTTCCGGAAAGACGGCATTATCAACATGGAGGCAGGGGAGACCGGCAGCGTGATTGCCGTCAACTGCAATACGGGATCCGGGTCTGCCAGCCGCTGTCTGTCTCTGTATGCTTCCTCCCCGGGACTGAACTGGAAGGCAGACGGGGGAAGTTCCATCACGGTGCTTTCCACCAAAGTGGGAGCGTCTCTGTACGCGGGAAGCTGCGGCAGCAAAAATCTGACCCTGACCTGCGGCAGCTGTACCTTTAAGGCCCGGGTTTCCGTGGCGCATAAGGCGGGAAGCGCAGCTACCTGTACAAAAGACGCAACGTGCAGCTTTTGCGGTACCGTGGTGCAGAGGGCAACCGGCCATAAAAATACATCCTGTGCCTATAAGACCTGCAGCCGGTGCGGCGCATTGATTCCGCCTACGGGAGAGCATACGCCGGGACCGTCGGCTACCTGTACAAGCGCCTGTTACTGCCAGGTCTGCGGCGTAAAACTGCAGGATGCCCTGGGGCATAACTTTGAACCGGCTAACTGTCAGGCGCCTAAAACCTGTACCAGATGCGATGTGACCACCGGCGGGCCGGGGAGCCATATATGGGGCGGATGGACGACCAGCGGAAACTGGAGAACCCGCAGATGCACCATCTGCCATAAGCCGCAGACAGAGTATCTCCGGCCGAATCAGACGGGCAGCAGCAGTACAAATGGGAGCAGTACAAACGGGAGCAGCACAAACAGCACGGCGAATAAGAATAAGAAAGTTACTTCTGTGAGAATCACAGGGAGCACCAGTCTGACGGCGGGCAAGAGCACGACCCTGAAGGCGGTGGTGTCTCCCTCCAACGCCTCCAACAAGGCGGTAAGCTGGAGTTCCAGCAATAAAAAGTATGCCACCGTATCTTCCAAAGGCGTGGTGACGGCCAAGGCGGCGGGAGCCGGCAAGACGGTGACCATCACGGCGAAAGCCAAGGACGGAAGCGGCAAGAAGGCCACGATTAAGATCAAGATCAAAAAAGCTTCCAAGGTAAAGGTAAAATCCATCAAGATTACCGGAAAGAAGACGATGCTTGCGGGAAAGAAGATTACCCTGAAGGCAAAGGTATCGCCCAGCAACGCCGCCAGTAAGGCGGTGAGCTGGAGTTCCAGCAATAAAAAATACGCCACCGTATCCTCCAAGGGAGTGGTGACGGCCAAGGCGGCGGGAGCCGGCAAGACGGTGACCATCACGGCGAAAGCCAAGGACGGAAGCGGCAAGAAGGCCACCTACAAAATCAAGATCAAAGGCCCGGTGAAGAAGATCACCCTGAAGGGCTCAAAATCCCTGAAGGCGGGAAAGAAAACCACCATCAAGGCCACGGTGAAGATCGGGAAGGGCGGCAGCAAGGCCCTCTCCTGGAGTTCCAGCAACAAAAAGTACGCCACCGTATCCTCCAAGGGAGTGGTGACGGCCAAGAAAGCCGGAAAAGGCAGGACAGTGACCATCACGGCCAAGGCCAAGGACGGAAGCGGCAAGAAGGCCACGATTAAAATCAGGATAAAGTAAAAATTATTGACAAATCCGTGACAAGGATGCTATACTCCCAAACTGTGTGTAAAAAAGGAAAATGCAGGGAAAGAGGAGGAAAACGCAGCTATGAAAAATTCCAATATGACCGCGTTAAAAGCGATCGGCATTTTTATGATCATTTTTGCCCTGGTGTATGCCCTGGTGGGAACACTGGCTCTGGCAGGAACTCTGACAGGCGTGATGCCCGGCCATGAGACCCAGGAAATCATGGTGGTGGTTCTTGCCTATGTGGTAGCGCTGCTGGGTCTGATCTGCGGCGTTGTATGCGTGAAGGGAATCACAGGTTCCGCGAAAGTGTTCGGACTGCTTTTCGGAGTGCTGGGCCTGGCGGCGCTGGTTTATCAGCAGGTTGCCCAGGATTCTTTCAGTATCTTTGACTGCCTGGCCATGTGCTTCGGCGTTGCGATTTATTACATCGCATCTCAGATCGAAAAGGAAAACTAAAAAAGAGATAAGAGAAGGGGACGCTGCAAAAAGATTTCATTGCTTCCGGTACATCCGGTGTTCACTTTGTCCTATCGACATCTGTCCGCAATAAGCGGAATATTTCCGCCTGCTGCGGAACATTTGTCTCGGACATGTGTACACCTGGATGTGCCGGAAGCATATGTATTTTTTTGTAACTTTCCTCCACAATTTATGGCAGAAAGAGGGTGTTGCCTCACATCATGAATTTCATGATGAAGCAACACCCTCTTTTCCATATGGAAAATAAATTTCCGGTATTATTTTTCTTTAGAATAGTATTTCTTTGCCATATCGGAGAGATCATCCTGGGACAGGGTTTTGGTGTCGCCTCCGGTGCACAGGGCCTCAAAATTCTGGAAAATATGCCGGCACACAATTTCCTGAGTGGGCTTGGCAATGAGGGCGCCCAGCGCTTTGGCGATAAAATGAACGCCGGTGCTGATCTCAATCTGGATTTCCAGCTGAATGTGATCGTCAGACGGCTGGGTGAGAGTCAGATAAATGTGGTCATGGCCCATTTTCTGAACGCTTTTGCTTTCGATGATAACCTGTTTTTTTTCTTCATCAAAAGAAGCGATATAATGGGTGCAGGAGACTTCCTTGCCGTTGGTCTCGTTGTGGGCAAGCCATTCTGTGTCAGAGAGAACTTCCACCCGGCTGCCGGGTTCCACATCCAGCTTGGCCGGGAAATGAAGGGCGGCCCATCCTGTCTCCATTGAAAAAGGAAATTCTTTTGTACCGTGCAGCTTCATCGGGGTATCCTCCTTATAATCGCAAAACATGATTTTTCTTTCATTATATCTGTTTTTTGGCGTTTGTCTATTTTAAATTAAAAAATGCGGCGCGGCTGTGCCGGAAAAATATGGACAGGGAAAGAGCCTTTGTGCTATGATAATGCGGTTGGCAGGCGACAGTCCGAAGAGACTGCCGCAGTACAGAATACAACAGATGAAAAAGAGGGAAGTATGATGAAACGAAAAGAGTGGAAATCCAATGCCCGGTCGGTACTGAAACGCCATTACTGGCTGTTTGTGGTGCTTTGTCTGATTGCGGCAGTGCTGGGAACGGAGTGTACCTCCTCCATGAACGGGCTGAAAATGCAGTACCGTACAGACTGGAATGAACCCTATGAGAGCCAGGAAAGGCTGACCGATATTTCGCAGCTGTCCTCCCAGATAGTGGCGGACAGTATCGGGGACGTCCTGCTGGGAGATGCCGATGCCGCGGAAGATGCGGCGGAGGGAGAGGACGGAGCGCCGACTCAGGCAGCTTCATCCGGAGAGGAAACAGAAGAAAGCGCAGAGGCGGGAAACGCGGTATTCGGAAGAACCAGAGGCGTGTTTGCCACCCTGGTAAACGGCTTTTTATCCGGCAGCTTCCTGTCCTCCCTGATTGCGGGCATTCGGTCCATCACCGGTTCCCATGAGGCGGCCACTGTGATCTATATTCTGGCAGCGCTGGCGGTCATGTTCTTCCTGCACTATTTCTTCCTGAATGTGTGCCAGAGCGTAATCCGCCGGATGTTCCTGGAGGGGCGCTGCTATGACCAGGTATCGCCGGGGCGGGCGCTGTTCCTGCTGAAGGTGAAGCGCTGGAGAAAGGCGGCCCTGACTCTGATGCTGCAGTCCGTTCTGGGCTGGCTCTGGTCCCTGACGATTGTGGGAGGAATCATAAAACGCTATTCCTACGCCATGGTGCCCTATATTGTGGCGGAGAACCCGGATCTGGGGGCCAGACAGGCCGTTACCCTGTCCAGAAAGCTGATGAAGGGACATAAGTGGGAGCTGTTCCTGGTGGACCTTTCCTTCCTGGGATGGGAGATCCTGGGAGGCATCACCCTGGGCCTGCTGAATCTGTTCTATGTAAATCCCTACCGGATCGCCACAAAGACAGAGTTCTATGCGTATGTGAGAAAAGCGGGAAAAGAGGCGGGGGTTCCGGACGCCGATCTGCTGAACGACCGGTACCTGTATGAACAGCCCGGGCAGGACGCGCTGGATAAAGCCTATGTGGATGTGGTGCGCATGGAAGCCAGAACCGATACGGCTCTTGGCAGCCTGCGGGGCATCCGCAGATGGATCGCGGACATTTTCGGCCTGGTGCTGTGGAACGACCGGGAGGAAAAGCGCTACGAGCAGGAGGAGGCGGAGGCCATTCGCCTGGCCGCCAGGAAAGAAGAGTGGAAGGGGCACAGCTACCCCACCCGGCTGTACCCCATACCGGAGAGCCAGAAGCGGGAGTGGGTGGAGACGGCCCACTATATCCGCCATTATACTCTGTGGTCCATGATCCTTCTGTTCTTTGTGATGAGCATGGTGGGATGGATCTGGGAGGTAACCCTGCACCTGATCACCAACGGAACCCTGGTAAACCGGGGCGTGCTTCACGGACCCTGGCTTCCCATTTACGGAACAGGCAGTGTGCTGATTTTGCTGCTGTTAAATAAATTCAGGAAAAAGCCCTGGCTGGAATTTATTCTGGCCGTCGCCCTGTGCGGCTGCGTGGAATACTACATCTCCTGGCACCTGGAGCAGGTGTATGACGGCATGAAGTGGTGGGACTACACCGGCTACTTCCTGAATATCAACGGACGGGTCTGCGCGGAAGGACTGCTGACCTTCGGACTGGGCGGCATGCTGATTGTGTACCTGCTGGCGCCCATGCTGGACAATCTGTTCCGGAAGATACCGAAAAAGATCCTGGTGGCGGTGTGCGCCGCCCTGCTGGTGGTTTACTGCGCAGATCAGTTCTATTCCGGCAAGCATCCGAACACCGGCGAGGGCGTGACAGACATCGGCAAAGAAGCGGACGCCGGCGGCGAAAGCCTGGAAATCCGGGCAGCAGCAGGGCTGGAACCGGCTTCGGCAGCCTCAGAGATCCCGTTCGGTTCGGCAAAATTCCCTCAGGGGCAGGCAAAAGCCGGAAAGACTTGTTAAAGATTTATCATTTTTAAAAAAACAGCTGATTTTTGTTGATTTAATTGATGATTCATGTATAATTAGGTAGGAGGAAACCGGAAAGTCCGATTTCTAAAAATATAGAAGAAGAGAGGTATGATGTAAGATGGCAGAGATCAATTTAAGTAAGTATGGCATTACTGGCACTACAGAAATCGTGCGCAACCCTTCTTACGAGGTGCTGTTTGAAGAAGAGACCAAGCCCGGACTGGAGGGTTATGAGAAAGGACAGGTCAGCGAGCTGGGTGCTGTGAACGTTATGACCGGCGTTTATACCGGACGTTCTCCTCAGGACAAATTCATCGTAATGGACGAGAACTCCAAGGACACTGTTTGGTGGACTTCCGATGAGTACAAGAACGACAACCATCCCGCTTCTGAGGAAACCTGGAAAGCGGTAAAGGAAATCGCGCAGAAAGAGCTGTCCAACAAGAAGCTGTATGTAGTTGACGCTTTCTGCGGCGCCAACAAGGATACCCGCATGGCCATCCGTTTCATCATGGAAGTGGCCTGGCAGGCACATTTCGTAACAAACATGTTCATTCAGCCCTCCGCTGAGGAGCTGGAGAACTTCGAGCCGGATTTCGTTGTTTACAACGCATCCAAGGCTAAGGTAGAGAACTACAAGGAGCTGGGCCTGAACTCTGAGACGGCTGTTGTATTCAACATCACCAGCCGCGAGCAGGTTATCATCAACACCTGGTACGGCGGAGAGATGAAGAAGGGTATGTTCTCCATGATGAACTACTATCTGCCGCTGAAGGGCATCGCTTCCATGCACTGCTCTGCCAACACCGATATGAACGGCGAGAACACCGCTATCTTCTTCGGTCTGTCCGGAACCGGTAAGACCACCCTGTCCACCGACCCGAAGCGTCTGCTGATCGGCGATGACGAGCACGGCTGGGACGACAACGGCGTGTTCAACTTCGAGGGCGGCTGCTACGCCAAGGTTATCAACCTGGACAAGGAGTCCGAGCCGGATATCTACAACGCTATCAAGAGAAACGCTCTGCTGGAGAACGTAACTCTGGATGAGAACGGCAAGATCGATTTCGCGGATAAGAGCGTAACGGAGAACACCCGTGTATCTTACCCCATCGACCATATTGAGAAGATCGTGCGTCCTGTTTCCGCAGGCCCCGCTGCCAAGGAAGTTATCTTCCTGTCCGCAGACGCGTTCGGCGTACTTCCGCCCGTATCCATCCTGACTCCGGAGCAGACCCAGTACTACTTCCTGTCCGGTTTCACAGCAAAACTGGCTGGTACAGAGCGCGGCATCACCGAGCCCACCCCCACCTTCTCCGCATGCTTCGGCCAGGCATTCCTGGAGCTGCATCCCACCAAGTATGCAGAAGAGCTGGTTAAGAGAATGGAGAAGAGCGGAGCCAAGGCTTATCTGGTAAATACCGGATGGAACGGAACCGGCAAGCGTATCTCCATCAAGGATACCCGCGGCATCATCGACGCGATCCTGAACGGCGATATCCTGAAGGCTCCCACCAAGAAGATCCCCTACTTCAACATTGAGGTTCCCACGGAGCTTCCGGGTGTGGACACAGGCATTCTGGATCCCAGAGATACCTATGCTGACGCTTCCGAGTGGGAGACCAAGGCTAAGGATCTGGCTCAGAGATTCGTTAAGAACTTCGCAAAATACGAGAGCAACGAGGCCGGCAAGGCTCTGGTTGCCGCTGGTCCTCAGCTGTAATTTCCGGACCGGAAAAGAGACAGAACAAAAAACGGGCTGCCGCATCTGCGGCAGCCTTTTTGTTTCTCATCCCGCATACATATAAATATTCGCGCATATCTCCAGAGTATCCCGGTCAAAGGCAGCTCCTGCCGCGTAATTCCCGTTCTCATAGAAATCTACCTGAATCAGCCAGCGCTCTCCCGCTTCCCAGTAGTAGGGTTCGCTTTGCTGAATTTCCAGCTGTTTTCCTGCCGGAATGCCAAGGCTGGCTTTAATGGCTTCCAGCTGTTCCACCGTGAACCCGGATTGGTTTTCATCCGAACCCGGAGAAAAATGAAAGACTGTGGTTCCGCTGGCTTTAAACCCATCCTGCACCACTGCGTTTACAATATAATCTGCCCGGATAGACAGGGGAGCTCCCCGGCTATCCAGGATGACCTGCAGGCTTGCTTCATCAAATCCCGCCTCAAAACCGTATTCCGGATTTTCCGCCCAGTTGATCTGATAATTTTCATGCAGCACATGCTTCAGGATATGAGCATTTTCCTCCGTGATGGCGGCAGCGTTTAGATCCAGATGGTAGACGGCTGTGCCGTTTTCTGCCGCTTCCTTACTGATTTCCGTGACACAGGCACCGTCCGGCAGCTCCAGATCCAGATACTCTGCAGGGGATATCTCAAGGCTGGAGGAACCGGGGAAGGGCAGGACGGCGGTGCGCAGAAGCACTCCGTTTTCATATTGGAACTGGCTGGCAAATTCATTTACCTGCGAGCTGCCGTCAGCCTGAAAAATTGTGGTGTCCGTGATATGGCTGTCTCCCCGGACCGTTAAGCCGTCGGTTCCATAGTGGCTGACCGCGCGGTTTTCTTCCCAGTTTGAGGAGATGGCGCTGCCGGTATCTTCTGTCTGGAAAATGTCCAGTTGCCCCTCTATTTCCAGCGTGAAATCATGCAGGCTGTCCGAATAGGCAAGTTCAGCAGGAAGCTCTGCCGCCCGGAACATTTCCGCGGGCCCAGGACCGGTCTGCAGCGATTCCGCGGCCAAAGCCCGGATCTGCCCGGGCAGAACGGCTGCCGCTGTCATCCAGAAAGAGAATAAAACCCATTTTCGCGCAGCTTTTTTTCCGGTCTTTTTCATCATAAGCAAGCCCTCCCTCTTTCCCCATTACACCGGGGTATAAAATATTATAGGGATGAACCATTTAAATTGTCAATCAAAAGGAGAACTGATAGAAAGTTTTACAGAATACGGATATGCAGCATGAAGAGACGGATACCTGCTTCCCGGGATCCGGAACTGCCGAATCCCGGGCGGCGGAAGCGGTCAGCGAGGCCATCATCCGTGCAGTTGACAGTGCCAGAAGTGCCTATGGTTTTGTAGCCCGTCAGAATCTGAAGAAAATGTAAGGGGCAGATGCCTGTTGAAAAAGGATACGATGGGACCCACTGCCAGGGCGGAGATGACTGTGCCGATTCCGATGCCCTGCAGGCCGTGGAAAAAGAGCAGAGAGGAAAGGAAGGAAATGGCAATCAGAGTTACATCGAAACAGATTTTCACCTTTCCGAACTCTCTGCCTGAAACCCGGGATATAGCTCTTACTATACCCTCTCCGGGAACAACGATCACGTCAGGGGCTACTTCCACGCAGATGCCGAAGGCCAGGATCACGCAGCCGATTGCCAGGCTGATAAGCCGCAGCGGGATAGATGAAGGATTCAGCCAGGACAGAGCGGACATGCCTACATCGATAAAGGCGCTGAACAGAAAATTGGCTCCGATCTGCAGAAGCTGAATGAGCTGAAAATTTTTCCGCAGCAGCAGAACCTGAAGCAGAATAAACAGCATATTCATGATAAAGGTAAAGCCTCCAAAGCTGAAACAGTCAAATCTGAGGCTGAACACATAGGGAACGCTGGAAATAGGGGAAGTGCCCAGAGCGCTCTTGGTAATGAAGGCAATGCCGAAAGAATTGATGATTAGTCCCAGTATGAAAAAGAAGTAGCGTTTAATCATATCTTTCATTTTCTTTTTTCCTCCTCAGATATTTTTTCTTCAAACGTATCGGACACAATCTGCAGCAGCCGCAGCAGTTCCTTCTGCTGGGATTCCGTCAGGTTTCTCTGGGCCAGTTCATCGGCCCTGCGGCAGATCCCGGCCACCTGATCCGCATAGACCCGGCCCTGGGGAGTCAGCCAGATGTGTATGGCCCGTCGGTCCTCCCGGTTGTCAGTGCGGGAGACCAGTTTCTGGCGTTCCATTTTTGCCAGAAGGCTGGTCATGGTAGATTTGTCGATACCGCAGAGCGTTCCGATCTCTTTGGGGGAGAGTCCGTCCCGCTCCCGCAGGCATTCCAGAACCTTGGGCTGGCCGGGCAGCAGAGAAATTTTGGATGTTTCCTGCACAATGAATTTATTGCTGTCGCGGAAACATTTCAGCAGCAGATAATGCAGTTCTCCCTGCATGTCAGTGTGTACCTCCTTATATAGTTTGAAAGCAAACTATATGATAAGGCGAAAGAGAAGGAATGTCAAGCAGAGATTGTGGGCGTACATGTTGTCCAGCTTCCTTTTTTTCGTTATAATGTGCTTAAACACCAAATTTTCGGGCAACCAGGGAGGGTTTTTATGGAGTACAGAAAGCAGACGCCGGAGGAAGGGCAGGAACGGATCGGCCATACCAAATGGATGGTGAATCATTCCAAAAAGGAAGATCTGGACAAGCTGATGGGCATGGTGCCGGAGAGAACGGCTTCCGTGCCGGATCTGCTTCTTCCCAGACTGGGGGAGAAAAATATGTCGGTGGAGGTGATGTCAGAGCTGGCAGGGTTTAACCGGGCCACCGGCTACAAGATTATCAATGGAAAACAGAGGGCGGAGCGGGATATGCTTCTGCGCATTGCCTTTGTGCTGGAATTTACCTATGAAGAGACAGCCCAGCTGTTAAAAAGCGGGCTTCGCTCCGCCCTGACCAGCGATTCAAAGCGGGACGTGGCCATTATTTACGGACTGGTAAATCGGCTGTCCCTGGGAGAGATGGATGCGGTGCTGGAGGGGTACGGACTGCCCCGGCTGGTGCCGATAAAATGAAACGGGTATACTTTCAGACTTGGATGTATGGCTGTCTGTTTACTCTGAGTAGATAAAAAGAGGCTCTCCTCTGGTATGATCAGAGTGAGAAGGAAACTGTCAGAATGTCTGAGAGGAGGGTGTATATGGATATTAGCGGTGTATATCTATGTTCCCGCTGTATGCGGCCCATAGAAGAAGAGGCAGTCTGCCCTTACTGCGGATATGACCATCGGGAGCAGGAGAATGAGAATCCGGCATTGTCCAGGGGAACTCTGTTAAACGGCCGCTACCAGCTGGGAAGCGTGATCGGGTTCGGAGGATTTGGCATCACCTATGCGGCTTACGATGAGGTGCTGCAGACGCCGGTGGCCATCAAGGAATATTTCCCCAGAGAGTTTGCCCGCAGGGATACGGAGGAGACGGACGACCTGCAGGTGTCGGAGGAAAACAGAAGTCTGTATCAGGTGGGGCGGGAACACTTTATCCGGGAAGCCCGGGTGCTGGGAATGATGAAGGACATCCGGGGCGTGGTGACGGTGCAGGACTATTTTGAGGAAAACGAGACGGCCTACATTGTGATGGAGTACATACGGGGCACGCCCCTGGAAGCCTATGCGGACAAGGTAAAGCCCGGACAGCTTTTTGCGATGCTGCGGGAGCCCATTGACGCTTTGACTGTTCTCCATAAACAGGGCATCCTGCACCGGGACATTACGCCCTCCAATCTGTTAGTACAGGAGGACGGCAGCGTAAAACTGATTGATTTTGGAGCCGCGGCCAGGATGGACCGGGAGCAGAGCATGATTCTCATCACAAAGCGGTACGCGCCTCTGGAGCAGTACGGCACTTCCGGACAGGCTTTGGGCCCCTGGACGGACATATACGGCCTGTGCGCCACCATCTATCATGTGCTTACAGGGGAGGCGCCCCCGGACGCCCTGAGCCGGTCCCAGAAGGATGAACTGATTCCCCTGGGAAAGAGAAGGCTGAGGCTGAAGAGCTGGCAGGCGCGGGCTGTGATGAAGGGACTGGAGGTGAACCCGAAAAAGCGTCCCCAGAGTATGGAGGAATTTAGATCCATTCTGTATAATACCCCTATGCCGGAGGAGATTCGGCTGCGCCGGAAGATCCGGCGGCAGTATGGGGCTGCCACAGCCGGGATTTTGCTGGCGGGCGCCGGTATATTCTGGGCGGCCACCGGCAGCTGGATGCCTTCCCGCACTCTGCTGGATGTAAATGAGACGGATTTTAAAGATTACAGCCCGTCAGAGGATGATAGGGCGGACGCGGATGTGTTGGGCAATTCCGCCTACCGGCGAAGCCAGATCGGTTCCATTACTTTCCTGGATAGCCGGAAGGAAGCGGGAGAGGATGCCTGGGATGTGTCAGATGAGAGGGACGGCAGTGTGCTGGCCTGGGTGCAGCCGACGGAGAGCGACGCGTCCCTGTACGATCTGTATATCGGGGCCGAGGGCGGCGTAAAAGCAAATGAAAACTGCAGCTATGCCTTTGCGGGATTCGAAAATGCCGGGCAGATTACCTTCGCCGGCCACTTTGATACCGGAGAGACTGTCAGTATGGTCGGGATGTTCCAGGGCTGTGTCGGCCTGACAGAGATTGATCTGGAGGGTTTTCGGACGGAAAAGGTGAGAGAGTTTGACCAGATGTTTTCCAGGTGCTACAGCCTGACTTCCCTGGATGTGAGTATGTTTGATACGGCAGGAGCGGAAGCTTTCTCCGGTATGTTCCGGTACTGCAGATCCCTTGAAAGCCTGAAGCTGGGAGGCCTTGACACCAAAGCCGCCAGAGATTTAAATGCCATGTTTGAAGACTGCGCCGCCCTGAAGGAGCTGGACGTATCCGGTTTTGATACGGCCCGGGTGACGGATATGGATTCCATGTTTGCGGGGTGCGCTTCCCTGGAGGAGCTGGACGTATCCGGTTTTGACACGGCCCGAGCGACAGATATGGCTTCCATGTTTGAGGGCTGCGCCGCCCTGAAGGAGCTGGACGTATCCGGCTTTGACACTTCCAGAGTGGAGAGAATGTCTTCCCTGTTTGAAAACTGCGGGTCTTTGAAAAAACTGGATCTCGCCGGCTGGGATACTTCCCTGACGGAAAATATGAACAGCCTGTTTCACGGCTGCGCCAGCCTGGAGGAGCTGAACCTGGAGGGCCTGGATACTTCCCAGGTGACATCCATGTCCTATATGTTTGCAGACTGCGCCAGCCTGACCGGTCTGGATCTGAAAGGTTTGGACGTATCTCAGGTTACCAGCATGGCAGGGATGTTCAGCGGCTGCGGAAAGCTTTCCAGTCTGCTGCTTTCCGGCTGGGACACATCCGGCGCGGAGAGTATGTCCTATATGTTCGCGGACTGCTTTGCCCTGGAGACAGTGGATGTAAGCGGGTTTGATACCTCCGGCGTTAAGGATTTGTCCTCCATGTTTTCCGGGTGCAGGAGCCTGCGGGAGCTGGACCTGAAAAACTTCGCCAATCCCCAGGCGGAAGATATGTCCTGGATGTTTCAAGAATGCTACAGCCTGAAAGAACTGGATCTTTCCGGGTTCGGCACATCCCGGGCGGAGGATATGTCCTGGATGTTTTGCGACTGCGTCTCCCTGACCGGTCTGGACCTGACCGGCTGGGATACGAAACATGTTTCGGACATGAAATATATGTTTTACAACTGCAGAAGCCTGGCAGATCTGGATCTGACAAACCTGGATACCTCTGCTCTGCAGTTTGACAGCGGGATGCTGGATGGCACCGCCTGGGAGGGAAAAGAACTGTCCCAGGTGCTTCCTCTTACAGGAATCCTTCTGGAGTCGGAAAAGGTGGATTTTCAGGGGGTTGACTGGGAATACGCCGATGGTTCGGATGCGGGGGTGTTTGGAAACAGCGCCATCCGCCGCAGCCAGATTGGAACGATCACCTTTATGGATACAACTGCCCAGGCAGGAGAAGACGCCTGGGATGTATCTCTTGCAGGAGACGGAAGCGTGCTGGCCTGGACAAAAGAGAACGGAGCCCTGTACGATCTGTATATCGGCGGGGAAGGAGGCGTAAAAGCAGGGGAAAATGCCAGAGCCCTGTTTGCCTGCTTTGACCACGTCCGGGACATCCGGTTTAACGGAAACTTCCACACCGGAGATACAGCGGACATGAGCATACTGTTCTATCACTGCCGGGTGCTGGAGGAATTGGACCTGTCCGGTTTGGATACCGCACAGACCGCTACCATGCGGGGAATGTTTGAGGGCTGCGAGAATCTGAAGAAGGTAAACCTGTCCGGGCTTTCTACGGAGAAGGTAATAGATATGTCCTTTCTGTTTTACGGCTGCAGTTCCCTGAAGGAAGCGGATGTATCCGGCTTTGATACCTCCCGGGTGACGGATATGAGCGGTATGTTCTATAATTGCATGGAACTGGAGGAGCTGGACGTGAGCGGCTTTGATACGGGAAACGCCGCGGCCCTGTCCTGGATGTTCTACAGCTGCATCCGCCTGGAGGAGCTGGACGTGTCCGGCTTTGACACATCCAAAACCACAGCCATGCGCAGCATGTTTTATGACTGCAGGCAGCTGACGTCTCTGGATGTGAGGGGTTTTGATACCGGGAATGTAACAGATATGGGCTATATGTTTTATGGCTGCTCCAGCCTGCGGGAGCTGGATGTGAGCGGTTTTGAAACCGGCCTGGCGCAGGATATGAGCTATATGTTTTATGGCTGCCTGGACCTTGCGGAATTGGATCTGTCCGGTTTTGACATGGAGCGGGTCAGGTTTACGGAAGGGATGCTGACAGGAACCGTTCTGGAGAGTGAATAATCAAAGAGGGTGCTGCAAAATCATGAAATTCATGATAGACAGCATCCTCTTTTGTTGACTCCGGGTAGACTTCAGACGGGCGGAATGCCGGTAATATAAAAACAGAAAGAGGGATGGCAAAAAGGAGGGAAACGCCATGGAAAAGAGGATGATCTGGAAGGGTCTGCAGGTATCAGATTTTATTCATCCCGGGGAGGTGGAAGCCCGGGACGCCCTGATCCGTTCGGCGGCGTTTCAGAAGGCGGTATCCCTACTTAGCGGCGCCAGCCAGATGCTGAACAGGACCGTGGTGGAGGGAACCTACATACAGCTGTCAAAGGAGACGGCCCCCCGGGTTATTAAGATTCTGGAGGATGTGTGCCGGATCCTGGACTGGCCTTCTGTGCCGGCGCTTTATGTGTGCCGGAAAATGGCCCAGATCGTCACGCCATTCTGCCGGATGGCAGAGACTTCTTCCGGGAGCGGTTTTCCTGAAACGAAAGAGAACTATCTGGTCATGTCCGATTATGTGCTGAGAAATTTTGATGAGGACATGCTGTATTATTCCTTCGGGAATGCGGTGGCCATGATCATGGCGGGACATGTGAAGATTACCACGGTGGCTGCCTACATGGGTTCCAGTCTGTGGACTGCTGTTCCTCAGATGAAATTCAAGCAGTATCTTCATATGGCGGACTCCACCTCGGACAGAGGCGGGCTGCTGGCCTGCCAGTCCATGGCGGCCGCGGCCAGATGCCATCTGCTGGAGATGGGACTTCCTCTGGGGCTGTCCCGGCAGCTGCTGGCCACTCCCCGGATGATGGAGGATTTTCTGGAGCAGTACCTTAAGGAAGCCATGCGGGAGGAACGGCGAATGAACGGCCTGAACCAGGCAGCCCGGATGTGGATTGACGCTACCTACATGGAAGGTGCGGCAGGCGGGATGCTGGAAGAACTTTACCAGTGGTACAGGAAGGGATACAGGAAGCTTCGGGAACGGTATAGGGAGAGGATAAGACAGGGAGGAGACGGCTGTGTACAAAGAAAAACAGTATGAAGTCAGCCAGTTTCGGCATGAGAGAGACAGCCGGCTGATCGGAGATATGATGCAGAATGAGGCCGCCGAAAAAATTTTTGCCTGGGCCGGGAAGGAGGGGCTGGAGGACATTTACAGAGGGATGTATGAGATGTCCTGCGTGGCGGTGACAGAGGAAAATCTGCCGGAAATCGCAGGGATGGCAAAACAGGCCAGCCGCATGTTCGGGCTTAGGCAGATCCCAAGGATTTATCTGCGCCGGGGATATGAGCAGACCATAGAGATCGGGGGTCTGGCAAACCCTTTTCTGGTGGTGTCCTCTGACTTTCTGGAGCTTACGGCAGAGGAGGATCCCAGACTGCTGTCCGGCATGATTGCCGGGCGGATTGCCGGGATCCGGGCAGGGCATGGCAAGGGCATGATGCTGTTTTGGATTCTGGAAACGCTGCTGGGGTATCTGCCGATACCGGCTTTCCTGGTGAAAGGGCTGGAGGCTCTGGTGAATGAGTGGAACCGCTGCCGCTATTTTACCTATGACAGGGCGTTTCTTCTGGCGGAGGGGGACTATGCTCTGGCCCAAAGAAGCCTGTTCATACAGATTTTGCCGGGAGAGATTCGGGATCGCTTTGCGCTTGGAAGTCCGAAGGACCGCTATACGCCCCAGGCGGACAGATTTTGGGAAGGGCTGGGGGCGGAAGGAGCGATCAGGACGCTGAATTCCCTGCGGATGGATGATCCCTGGATCCCGGAGCGGTACCGGGAACTGAAAAAATTCAGAGAAACGATGGGGAGGGATGGGTATGACGGCACAGTTTCAGCATGAGGAGGAGAAAGAACGGCTGAAAGCGCTGACAGGTTCTGTCGGTTTTCGGAAGCTTCTGGATCTGTTTCATCAGGTTTACGGGGATCTCACTTCTTTCGCCCGGCTTCCGGGACGGAATTTCCCGGTAACAGCCGGGACGGAGCCGGATCTGTACGAACTGTACCAGACTGCGGCAGAGCGGCTGCAGATGAAGCCGGACGTGCCGGTGTATCTGTCCTTTGACCACAGCCTGGGAGCCGAGACGGTAGGGACGGACGGAAACTGTGCCATTGTGCTGACCAGTGAGTGCGTGGATCGATTTTCATCTGAACAGCTGCTGGCTGTGTTTGGCCATGAACTGGCTCACATCCGATACGGTCATGTGTGCTTCCTGAATATAGAACGGCTGTCAGATGATCTGCTGGCCAGAATTCCACTGGCGGGAGGACTGGCGGCGGAGTCCCTGAAGACCCTGCTGCTGAAGTGGAAGCTGGCGGCGGAATATACGGCGGACCGGGGAGCGGCCATCGCAGCCGGGCGGATGGAACCGGCCCTTAAAAATCTGCTGTGTGGCATGGGAGGATCCGGGGAAGAAGGGGAGATTTTTCTGGAAACCGGCCCCCGGATCCTGCCGCAATTGCCGGAACTGCAGGACTTCTCCCTGGCGGGACAGGCTCTTCTTCAGATACTGGCAAAAGAGTTTGAGCTTCCCTTTGGAAATCTGCGGGCAGCCAGGCTGCGGGAATGGTGCGGGTCGAAGCAGTGCAGGGAGCAGTTTTCCCCGGTCTATTACCGCAGTTTTTCGGGGCAGGAGAGGGTAAAACGGGAGCCGGGACTGCAGGAAGAGAAGCTGCGCCTGCTGCATGAGGCGGCAGAGGGCGGTCACCCGAAGGCCCAGTCCCGGCTGGGAAGCGCCTACCTGAGAGGCGGCCAGGGACTGGCGGAAAGTCTTTCCTGGGGCCTTCACTACCTTCGGCAGGCGGCTCTGCAAAAGGATCCCGGAGGGCTTTACGGCCTGGGGGTGTGCTTTTGGGGCGGTGCGGGAAAAGAACTTCCGGAAGACAAGAAAAGGGCAGCCTGGCTGTTTGAGCTGTCGGCGGAGCAGGGGATGAAAGCGCCGGCGGAAATGGAAAAGGGAGCAGGGCCGGACACAGGGGTGCCTTCCGGGGCGGAGAGCCTGGTCAGGCAGGTGCTGGCCTGGTACCAGAGCAGAGATTCCGGGAAAGAAAAGGGAGAGGTTTGCTTCTGCCCGTCATTTTCCGGCAAAGAGGAGGAGTCTGCAGGCAGCCTTCTATCCCGGCTTCGGGAATATCTGTGGATACCGGAAAAAGATCCGGTGTACGCATTTGAAGCGCAGCAGAAAAACCTGGCACAGGAACAGACAACAGCCCTTACCCGCTATGGGATTTACTGGTACGCAGGCAGAGGCCTTCCGGAAAGAGTGAGCTGGCGGGAATTTCTGGCCGGGGAACTGACCGGGGAGACGGGGGGAGAAGGGATAGAACTGAAGCTGAACGGCCGGCCCATAGGGGAATATAAGAGTGGGGAAAAAGAATGTTCCGTTTGGGGTATCCTGGTAAAGATCAGGGCATTATGGGAAAAGCAGGGAGGATAGACGATGGAAAAAGAAAATAAATGGATGAAGGGGGCAGCGGCAGCGGCTGCCATCGGAGCTGCCATCGGGGCAGTTAAAGTGGTCCGGGACGCAAAGCGGGAGGCGGATGAAAAACTGTTTGAGGATCTGGTAAAAAATCAGCAGGCGGTGGACCGGTTTTCCACTGCCTGGGCCAGGAAATGGTTTGAGCAGACCATGCAGGGGAAAGAAGGGAACCTGTATATTGCCCGCTTTACAGACAAGACAGCCCGGATGTTTCAGATCCGGGGAGCAGAGCCGCTAGATCAGGCGCATTATCTTCTGCTGGCGGCCCGGAACAGGAAGACGGGGAAACTGGAAGGGCTGCAGCTTGTTAATTTTGAAAAGCTTCCGCCTGCGTTTGAAAAATTGCTGGAAGAGAGCGGCGGCATAGCGGTATTTGAGGGGTGAGCGTATGGACGGAAAAGAACTTGTGATTCTGTTTATTCTGCTGTTTCTGGCGGCAGCCGCAGCGGGGATATGGGTATCGGTCAGGCGGGAATCGAAAAGAAGGAAGCCGTTTGAGGAACTTCTGGAGGAAAGCCTGGCCCTGCCCCGGCTGGATGGGGGAAGCTGCAAGGCCTGGTTTCAGGAGAAAAACCGGGCCTATCCGGGAGAGAACCTGGGACTCTTGCAATATGCGGATCAAAAGCTGCTGGATATGCTGGGCTATGACTGTCCGGAGCAGGTAGATCTGGCACAGTACGCGGTGCAGATGCTGGTACGGGAAAAGACCGGGGAGTGCCTGGCGCTTCGTCTCATCAATTTTGAGACTACGGCTCCCAATCTTAAGGAAAAGCTGGATCAGGGAGGACTGACCGTCACGTTCTGAAAATGGCCCCTCGATAGTTGCCCCTCAGGCGACCGACAGATGCCGGGAGAGACTATAATAGTCTCATAAGATAAAACTTCAATCCCGGACGGGAGCAAAAAAGGAGGGGGAAGAGATGCTGACGTATCTGATTTTGGGAATGCTGGGAGCGCTGGCTGGCTATACGGTTTATACTCTGACAGTGGAGGTGCTGGACCGCACTAATATCAAAAGTCTGCTTGGTTCCGCTCTGGGAAAGGTGAGTGCCAACCGGAAAATGCGGGCAGTGATTAAAGCGATGACAAAGAGCACGGAGCATACCAGGGTGAAGCTGGATATTCTGGATGAGTTGGACGGCCGGAAGGTATATGAAGCGGAAATTATAGGAAAACAGGTGAACAATCTTTACGAGGGCAGCGTAATTTACAATATTGCCTGACCGGAATGAGGGAGGATGGAGCATATGAGCCTGAAAGAGGAGTTTTACGGGGAAGAATGGCAGAAAGAGGCCAGAGAGGTGAGAAAGGATACCTTAAAGGACGGGGCGGACCGGCTGCTGTGGAAGCTTCTGGGAAAAAGCGCCCGCCGGGTTCCGGTTTTCCGGATGAGCATGGCCTACAGTATTTTTATGGAAATGCTGGATGAAAAACCGGAGGGAGCAAAGTGTCTGCTGCATATAGAGGCGCAGCGCAGAGGGTATCTGATTTACCTGGTACTGCTGGATGAGGAAAACGAGCCTGTGATGAAGACCACAAAGGCCTGCTGCGCGAGAAGTATCCGGGCGGAGGAGCTGGACACTTCTGTGGAGCAGTTTATGGGAGAAAAAGAAGACCGGATTATGGACAGGCCGGTTTTTCAGTAAAGGAGGAAACAGACAATGTCGCTTGGAATTATTATTGCAATGCTGGTCATTGCGGCGGTGGTTACCATTGTGGGCCTTCTGACAGGGATGAAACTGAAAGAAAAGGTTGTAGAGCGGCTGAAAAAATGGGGGGTTATCTCCGAGGCGGTGATAGACAAAAAACGCCTGATAACCTGGATCCGGAATGCGGAGAAAAACGGGGAGACTACCCATCTGTCAGTGGATCAGCTGGATGCGCTGGATAAGATGGAAGAAGATGAACTGGTGCTGGCGGATCTGAAGAAAAACGGCAAGATCGGCAAGGTGTCCCGGCTGAAGGGAGAAGAAGGGATGCACCAGAATCTGAGACAGTTTATGGAAGAGCACGACGGAATGATTATTATGGAAAGCTGAAGGAAATAAGAGGGAATGTGATGAAAGGATATTTGTTGTTTTCTTGCTTCGGGGAAGAACGTCTGGACAAAAAAAGACGGGAAGGGATCCTGAGAGTAGTACGGGAAGAGTTTGAAAGAGCCTGCGGGATCCGAAATCTGGAGATTGAGACGGGAAACTGCAGGGCTCCCAGATATGATCTGGTATTTGCCCTGGATGAGTATCCCCGCCTCCCCAATGTTTTGCAGAAAATAGGCAGTTTCAGGAAAAATACGGCGCTGCGCCTCTTTGATGTGATCCCGGCGGAGTGGGGCTATCGGGGAAATCTGCATACCTGCCGCCTGGAGGATATTCGGAGACCTCCGGCGGATGAGACAAAAGAGGAACCGTCTCCGGAAGAGAAGCCGGAGGAGGAAGGGGGGCTTCCCTCGGACTTTACTGAATACCGGGAGATCGCCAAACAGTTTGAAGCCCAGGATCCCCGGTTTACCTTTGAGCGGCTGGTGCTTTCGGATGAGGTGCGCAGCCAGCTGGACGCTTCCATCGCCATTCTGGAGAACCGGGAGAAGCTGTTTGAACAGTGGGGATTGAAAGCGATTATGAGCCCGTCGGTGCTGCTGAATCTGTACGGCTCTTCCGGCACGGGAAAGACCATGGCGGCGGAGGCCATCGCTCACCGGCTGGGGAAAAAGATCATCCGGGCTTCCTACGCGGACATCGAGAGCAAGTTCCACGGGGAGGGTCCCAAACGGCTGAAGGGAATTTTTCTGGCGGCCCGGCAGCAGGACGCGGTGCTGTTTATCGATGAGGCGGATTCCATGCTTTCCGCCCGGCTGGGGAATGTGACCCAGGGGTCGGAGCAGGCCATCAATTCCATGCGCAGCCAGCTTTTAATCAGCCTGGAAAACCATGACGGCATTGTGATTTTTGCCACCAATCTGATCGAGAATTATGATAAGGCATTTCTCACCAGGCTGGTGTGTGTGGAGATGAAGCGGCCGGACCAGGAGGCCAGGGAGAAGATCTGGTATAATCATCTGTACTCGGTGGGAGAAGTAAAGCTGCACATTCCCCTGGAGCCGGATGTGGATATTGCCAGACTGGCAGCCTTTGATTTCTGCGGCCGGGATATACGGAACGCGGTGAAGCAGGCCTGCATCAACGCCGTGCTGGCGGGACGGGATACTGTGTGCCAGCAGGATCTGCTGGACGCTTGCATGCAGACGGAAAAGGGCCTGCAGGATCTGGAGGCGGCATCCGGGAGAGGGGGAGTCCGGATCCGGGAGGCCACTGCCGAAGAAAAGAGCCGGATTTTATCCCAGGCGGCAGAACTGGCGGCAGCGCAGGGGGAAAACGCTGCCGGAAAATAAAACTTTTGGCCCCGAAGAGAAAAAATGAGATAGGAGGACTGAAACATGAAGAAACAGATGGAAAACCAAAAGAAACAGTACCATATGCCCAGAAAGCTGGGAGAAGAGCTGCGGCTGGCAGGAAGCAAAACCGCCTGCGGCCTGTGCGGCTCCTGCGGCAAGCTGGTACAGTTTAAGTAAAAGAGAGGGAGGGATTTTCATGCGGCTGCATCCGGACGTATATTTTCAGCGGTACGGGGCGTACACTTTTCTGCGGCATGTGGGAGAGAGAAGGGATTTTCTGTACAATGATACGGCCTTTGCCATTTTAAAATATGTGGAAGAGCATCCGGGATGCGGCTGCGAAGAACTGTGCCGCAGTCTGTCTCTGGAGTTTGAGGCGGCGCAGGAGGAACTGGAGCAGGATGTTCGGGCTTTTGCGGAGGAGCTGTATGCGAGCGGTATCCTGCTTAAGACAGAGGAGGTTTCTGACAGGTGTTTTTCTTCTGCCAGGAGGGAGGAACCGCCTCTGCCCGGGGGAAAAAGCATCCAGGACCGGATCCAGGAACAGTGCTGTGCCAACAACTGGCTGCAGAATGCCTGTCTGGAGCTGACTTACCGGTGCAATGAAAGGTGCATACACTGCTATATTGATGATCCCCCCTGCGCCGGCGAGGAATTGGGATTTGAAGCCTACAAAAAGATTTTAGAGGAACTGAAGGAGATGGGATGCATGAGCGTCCTTCTCACCGGCGGGGAACCGCTGCTGCATCCGGATTTTCTGAAAATTGCGCGGTACGCGAAGGAACTGCGCCTTATGACGGACATTTATACCAATGGCCTGGCTCTGCGCCAGGAACTGTTAAAACAGCTGCTCCTGCTGAAACCCAACAGTATTTCCTTCAGCTTTTACGGAGGAAGGGCGGAAATTCACGATCAGATCACCGGCGTTCCGGGCTCCTTTGAACGGAGCCTGGAAGCCATGAAAGCCTGCAGGAAGGCGGGGATCGATACTTATATCAAAACGGTGGTCATGCGCCAGAATGCGGAAGACTATGAGGAGCTTCTGAAGCTCGGGAAAAAAATGGACGTCAAAGTTCTCTCCAGCCTTTCCATTATTCCCACCCACAAAGGGCGGAGCGTGGCTTCCCTCCGGCTGCCGGACGCGGAGGCATACCGGAGAATTCTGCGCCTGGAGTACGAATATGGAAATCTTGTCTATCAGAAGGAGGCAGTGAACCGCCCGGATCTGATCTGTGCCAGCGGCAGAAGCACGCTGTCAGTAGATCCTTTTGGAAATGTGCATCCCTGCAACGGCAGTTCCCTGGTTCTGGGAAACTGCCGGGAAACGCCTCTTGCTTTCATCTGGGAACATTCACCTCTGCTGAGGGAAATCAGGAGCCTGCGCTATAAAGACGTCAGCGAAGCCTGCGGCTCCTGCCCGGACCGGAACTGGTGCTCCATATGTATGGGAGGGGCCATGCGGGAAAATGGAAAGCTGGCTCCCGGTGGAGATACCTGCCTGATCGCCAGGGCCGCGCGGGAAGAATTTTTATCCCTTGGGAAGCTTGAGGGTGCTGCAAAATCATGAAATTCATGATGAAGCAGCCTCCTCTTTCTGCAACATTTCCATTTGTTGCCTGAAAGGCAACCGGACCGGAGGAATCTATGATATAGTACAGATATAGAAAAGAAAACAAAAGGCGGGAAGCCGGATGAAAGGAGCGTATGAAAATGAGAGGACAGTGTGTAAAACAGGAAATAAAGGGAATGTTAAACTGGAAAATATGGATGATTTTGCTGCTGCTGGCAGCGGCAGTATTCTGTCTGCCAAAGCCCGTCCTGGCTTCCACCGGAGGACTGGGGGTCTACAATGTGCAGGTGGACGGCTACCTGGCGCTGCGGAACGCAAAAGCCTATGACGCTTCCAATGAAATCGGGGCGCTGTACACAGGACAGCAGGTGCTGCATGTGGAAACCCTGAACGACAGCGGCGATTACTGGTACGTTTATTCCTGGACGGAGCAGAAGCTGGGCTATGTGAACAAGAATTATCTGGTCTATGACGGGATGCTGGAGGACGGTATCTACTGTGACGTGAGCGTGGACGGCTATCTGGCTATCCGCACGGCAAAGGCCTATGACGCTTCCAATGAGATCGGAAAACTCTACACCGGTGACACGGTGCTGGTGTTAAATGACAGCGATCCGGAGTACTGGCTTATCTACTCACCGGATGAACTGGAGGCGGGCTATGTAAACCGGAATTATCTGGTGACGGCCGGGGGGAATACCGGGAATGTTTATACGGATAACTCTGTGGGAGGCATCAGCGCCAACCTGCGCTGCGACATGGACAATATGATTTTCTCCACCAGCGCTATCTCTTTTATCATTCCCGACTCCTGGGGAAAGGGAATTAACTACTTCTACTATGAAGACCGGATCGAGTTTTACTGCTCGGCAGTTTACAACGCGCCGGGACTGGAGGACGGCTATCTGTGCACCATCTTCCGCAGCACCGATCCCAACGCCGGGTATGAGGGCACCACTTCCATGGGCAGCTTTGGCGGTTACTATTACTATTTCAGCCGTCCCACGGACCTGCGGGCCAATCCCAATGACGCCTATAACTACAGCGTTTACCAGGAAATGAGCGGAGATCTGGACAGCGTGAGAACCAGCCTGGTGATCGGGGGATAAAAGCAGCATTGAAATACTACAGGCACTGCTCACGCCAGGGTGAGCAGTGCCTGTATGCCGTACAGGGTCTCCTGGTCCAGGAGTTTTTCCAGCCGCTCTTTGTTCAGGTCGGAATGCTCGATCTCCCGGGCATAGCGCCAGGCGGTTTTGACGGCAATCTCCGGCAGCGTGCCGCCGCCGGGGACTTTTATCCGATCCAGAGGACGGCCTTCCGCCCGGCAGGCCAGCCACCGGGCCCTTGTCAGTTCCCGGATCAGGATCACGCAGGCGAAGGAAAACTTCATTTTGCCCCAGGCGTTTTCATGATAGACAGCGCCGCAGAAATAGGTATAGACAAAGTACATCATCAGCTGTTCTGTCATAAGATCAGAAAATACGGACTGAAACGCAGAATCTTCCTTGGGAGAAGGAGATCCTGCGTTTTTCAGCGTATGGAAAGCTTCCTCCACGAAAGGCTTCCAGTCCGGCCGCAGGCTTTCCATCTGAAAGAGCAGACGAAACAGGCGCTCCAGCGTTTCCTGCCGCAGTCCGGGCTGAGGACTTATCTTTCCGGCAAACCGGCTCCAGAAATCGGAAGCGCTGTAGCGCTCCAGCAGCTCATCCACGGCAAACAGGGCCTGCCGGTCAATCCGCTGCTGCAGGTCATGGGCCAGGGCCAGGGCGGCGGACAGCCGCAGGGACAGGGGCTGACTGCGGTTTTGCAGGAAAGAAAAGAGCAGATCCCTGGCGTCTGTCAGCTTGGTGAATAAGAGAAAATCAAAGTCCGGATCCGGCTTCTGTCTGCCCGGTTTTTCCAGGTGGAGAAAGCGCACCGGTTCCCGGCAGCCCAGAATGAGGCCGGCGGCAGGAGGACAGGACAGGGAGAGGGACAGCTCTTTCAGTCCTTCGTACTCTTCCATGTGGCGGGGATAGCGCCGGCAGGTGCGGCAGAAGGCTTTCCGGCCGCCTCCCTCCAGATAAAGGTCACAGAGATTTTTCTCGTTCAGGAAAGCGCAGCGGCCTTCATACCGGCGGAAGCACTGGCGTTTCCAGTCTATTTCGTTCTGCAGACGGCTGCCCAGAGGCCCGGGCATATGGCGGTATTTTTTCAGGGAACCGCTGTCGATCTGAATTTGCCAGCCGGCGCAGCAGGTGTCCGGACAGGTGCTGCCGATACAGTGAAAGGATGAATAGTAATGGGGGATGGTATACTGCATAGTGATTCCTCGTTTCTTTTTCCTGTTTGCGGGGGGCTGCCGGCGGCTTTATACAGAACTGCGCCGCGTCATAATCCCATAGGCGGCCAGACAGATTATGACGGAGAGCAGGGAACCGGTGGAGGTGGCCAGGCCCATGGGCAGCAGGGTATCCGGAAAGAGCTGGGATGTGAGATACACCCCGGGCACCCGCACCAGCACAATGGCCAGAATATTGTGAAGGAAGGAAAGGCCGGATTTGCCGCAGGCGCAGAAGTAACCGCTGAAGCTGAAATGAATGCCGGCAAAAATGCAGTCCCACACATAGCCCCGCAGATACTGGCCTCCCAGGGTCACCACCCGGGCTCCGTCCGCCTGGGCGGAGTCGGTAAAGAGGGAGACCACCGGTTCCGCGAAAATCTGCATCAGAATCACCACCGCCGCGCCGAACCCGATGGCGATCATGGCGGCGTAGCGCAGGGTGAGCCTTGCCCGCTCCGGCTTGCCGGCGCCGATATTCTGGGCGCCCAGGGCGGATACGGTGGAGAGCATGGAGGAGGGCACCAGGAACAGGAAGCTGATGATCTTCTCCACAATGCCTACCGCGGCGGCATCGTTTAATCCCCGGCGGTTGGCAATGATCGTGATCACAATGAAGGCGATCTGGATCAGGCCGTCCTGCAGGGCGATGGGGACGCCGATTTTCAGCAGCCGGCCCATTACCGGCCTGTCAGGCCGAAAGTCTGTTTTTTTCACGGAAATACCGCTTTTGCGTCTTAAAATAACGGTCAGGGAGATGATGACGCTGACTGCCTGGGACAGGGTAGTGCCCAGGGCCGCTCCGGCGGGGCCCATGCGGAAAGCGCCCATAAACAGGTAATCCAGAAGAATATTGGATACGCAGGCCACCGCGATAAAGTACATGGGACTTTTGCTGTCTCCCATACCCCGGAAGATAGAACTGATAATGTTGTAGGCGGTGATAAAGGGGATCCCGATAAAGCAGATGGTGAGATACTGCACGGTACCGGAAACCGCCTCCGACGGGGTGGATATAACCGACACAATGGGATTTACGCAGAGCAGCAGCGCGGCCATCAGCACCAGGGACAAAACCATAAACAGGGTGACGGTGTTGCCGATGCTGCGGGCTGCCTTTTTGGTATTGTTCCCTCCGACAGCCTGCCCGATGGATACGGTGGAACCCATGGCCAGCCCCACGATCATCACAGTCAGCATGTGCATGACCTGGGAGCCGATGGACACGGCGGTGGTGCTGGACACCCCCTCAAACTGGCCGATGATGAACAGATCCGCCATGCCGTACAGGGTCTGAAGAAAATAGGACAGAAGGTAGGGCAGTGAAAAAAACAGGATATTTTTCAGTACGCTGCCGGTGGTAAGGTTTCTTTCCATGATGATGCTTCCTCTCTTGCTGAAATGTCTGAGAAGATTATAAACTCTGTCAGGGGTGCGCAGTCAAGAAAAAATTTTTGGGTCTTGCTTGTGACGCAGCGTCATGAAGTATTATACAATCAGAAGCAGAACCGGCTTTTGCCGGAAAGCAGGAGGTGTGCGATGGAAAAGAAAAGGATGATACCGGAGGACTTTATGACAGTGGGACAGCTGGCCCAAAAGATGGGCACCACGGTCCGTACCCTGCAGTATTATGACAGAGAAGGGCTGCTGACGCCCTCCGCCCAGAGCGAAGGGGGACGAAGGCTCTATACCTATAAAGATATGATCCGGCTGCACCAGATCCAGTCTTTGAAATCCCTGGGATTTTCTCTGGACACGATTAAAAACCGGCTGGTTTCTCTGGAGACGCCGAAGGAGGTGGCCCAGGCCCTGGCCGATCAGGCAGCGGCCATCCGGGAGAAGATAGAAGGGCTTCAGGAGGCCCTGGGGGCGGTGGAGACGCTGCGGGAGGAAGTGCTGCGGATCAAAACCGTGGATTTTAAAAAATATGCGGATATTATTGTCAATCTCCAGATGCACAACGAATATTACTGGCTGATCAAGCATTTTGACGAGGATATGCTGGATCACATTCGCAGCCGGTTTGACAAAGACAGCGGGATGGCGTTTATGGATCGGTTTAACCGGTTAAATGAGGAAATACTCAGGCTGCGGCAGGAAGAGCTGCCGCCGGAGGATCCCAAGGTGCAGGAGGCGGCGGAAAAATTCTGGAATATGGTGATGGAATTTACCGGCGGAGACATGAGCCTGCTGCCCAAGCTGATGGAACTGGGCAATTTCCGGGAGGATGAAAATGATCCGGGCTGGGCCAAGCGGCAGGCCATGGCCAACGCCTATATAGAACCGGCCCTGGGGCTTTATCTGCAGAGGATCAATCTGCAGATGCCGGGCGAAGAGACAGAACAGGAGAAGGACAGCTGATGGAAAGAAAGGAAAAGAGAAGGGAAGCAGTAAAAGTAGAAAACCTGAAAAAAAGCTATGGGGACCGTCAGGTACTAAAAGGCGTATCTTTCCAGGTCAGCAGGGGAGAAATTTTCGGCGTTCTGGGGGTGAACGGAGCCGGCAAGACCACGCTGCTGGAATGTCTGGAAGGCTTCAGGCGGTATGAGGAAGGAAAGGTATGGATCGGGGGAACCTGCGGCGTGCAGCTGCAGAACGCCGCCCTGCCGGCCTATATACGGCCGGAGGAGGCCATGAAACTGTTTTCCGGATGGAAGGGGACAAAGAAGGACAGGCAGAGCCGGCCTGCCCTGGAACTGGAGGACATAAGGGGAAAGAGGTACGGTCAGCTGTCCACCGGACAGAAGAGGCGGCTTCAGCTGGCCCTGGCGCTGATCGGCAGCCCGGAAATCCTGTTTCTGGATGAGCCGGCCGCAGGCCTGGATGTGGAGGCCAGGCAGAAACTGCATCGGGCCATACTGGAACTTAAAAAGGAAGGAACCGCCATTATCCTTACCAGTCACGACATGGGGGAGGTGGAGCAGCTTTGCGACCGGATTGCCATTCTCCGGGAGGGCAGCCTTATTTTTCAGGGGACGGCTAAGGAGCTGGCGGCCAGGACGGATGGGCGCTGCCGGGTAAAGATTGTGACAAAAGAAGGGGAGGAAGTGCGCTTTATGAGAGAAATCGGGGAGGAACTGCTGGCTGCCCTGGAGGAATACAAAAGAAAAGGAATCAGAATCCAGGACATCCAGGTTGACAGAGGGACGCTGGAAGAACATTTTCTGTCCCTGGCGGGGGAGGTGAGCCCATGAAGATGAGAGCTTATGCCTACGGGATCGGGCTTCAGTTTCGGCTGGACATCCGAAGCAAAAACCTTCTGCTTACCTGCTATCTGGTGCCCCTGCTGTTCTTTGCCGTGATGGGCAGCATCTTCACGGCCCTGATGCCGGAGACAAAGGAGACGCTGATACAGTCCATGACCGTGATGGGGGTATCCATGGGAGCCCTGATCGGAGTGCCGCCCACTGTCTGCGAGCTGTACGGCACGGACATTCAGAAGGTGTATCAGGCCAACGGCGCACCGCTGCATTTCGGCCTGCTGAGTCTGGGGGTATCCGCCTTCTGCCATCTGATGATTATGAGCGCCGTGATTCTGGCTGCGGCGCCGATTGCCTTTGGGGCGTCCCTGCCGGAACATCTGCCGGCATACGCCGGAAAAACGGCTCTGCTGATTCTGGCGTCCCTGGGGGTGGCGGGAGTGCTGGGGCTGCTGGTAAAAGAACAGGCAAAACTGACCATGGTCTGCCAGATCGCCTTTCTCCCCTCCATTCTGCTGTCCGGAATCTTGTTTCCCGCCAACCTGCTGCCGGAATTTCTGCAGAAGGCAGGAAAGATTTTTCCGGCTTTCTGGGGATTTCGCTTTATGAGCGAAAGAGGAGCGGGACTTAGAAATGCAATCCCGCTGGCCGGAATTTTTGTCTGCGCTGTAATCGGGTGGGCTTTGCTGCTGAGAAGAAGGAAGAACCGGTGAGCTTAGTTTCGCATACGGTTTCTGGTTTATTCTGCTTTCTCCATCAAATCCCCTGCCTCACAGTACAACACCTTTGCCAGCATGACAAGATACTCCGCCTGAGCCTTGTTGATATTTTTCTGCCGCTGCTCATATTGCTGGATTGTGCGAACCGGAACACCGGACAAGTCTGCAAGCTCGCGTTGACTTAAATCGACCTTTTGCCGCAGAAGTTTAAGATTTGTTTCTGGTTTTGCTGCTTTGTACATTGCATTTACCTTATCGGCGAATTGCCGAATATCCATTTCATGATATGGCATGTAAAGAGCCATCATATCTTTGATGGGAACATACCGCACGATCTCCGCAAAGGTCAATGAGGTTTCCCACTGATAATATGCTAATGCCCAGCCCGTCCAAAATTCCTCGCTTCGTGAGGCGGTGTAGTTCGGTTTGGTGCGTTCACTTTTCACGCCGGATTGCTCAAGCACCTCATAAGCAAGCTCTACACCGGACATACCGACAATAACAGTGAAATCGCCGGTTTCAAAGCGTTTCGCAACACCGGACTTGATGAACAGATCGAAAAATTCAGTAATGTCGTAATTGAGATCATACACCGCAAAGTCCAGCATACGACCAAGGGCAGTGCGGGCTTTGTCAAGATAAACCTTATCGTAGGCGCGGATCATCAGCCGTCATCTCCTCATCTATAATTTGTATGATATATAAATCGCCGCGCTGACGGCGATTTCGTTCTGCGCTGAAATACTCGCGGCGAGCGGTCTTGTCGCGCAGCATTTTTTTTGCGTACCATTCGCTGCTTTCGGCAATCTCACTGCCGACAAACTTGATTTGCTCGAATGCCTTCTTGCTCTTGAGCACAAATTGCTGACCAAGCTTACCAAGATACATTGCATTGTTAAGCTGGCGGTAAGAAATTGTACCGTTTATGAAATCTTGTGCGAATGAAAAATAGCTATCGTCGGCGCGATAGCCAACAATCGCATCGTAACTCTCATAATCGACGGAGAAATTAGCAAGCAGATATTCCTTTACCTCTAATGCCAGACCGGAAGGAACATCAAACTCACGATTTTGCAGCAGCACTGTGAGCCAATGCAGAATGCAATATTCCGGCGCATTCAGTTCAAGGATCTGCAGACCGTCACACTGGATTTCATAGCAGTTTGCATAGCCGTCTTGATCCTTGCCAACTCCCCATTCCATTGCCATCTCAAGGCTGTCAGTGCAATAAAAGCCCAACCCATAATCGTTGTAAGGCTTACCATATCCAAATAAAGGTTTCTCAATGATATTTGAGGAACCGTGATAGAGCTTTTTGATCATAGATACATCCTCCCCATGTTTTACAATCACTATACTCCTAAAGAAGTATAGTGTCAATGGAGATTGGAGAAGTTCGGAAAATGGATGGAGGGAAAGAAAACGATAAAGAAAAGTAGACTCCCAGGCGACACCCCAAGGAAAAACAAATGCTATACTTGCTCTACAGAAAAAAAGACGGGGCGCGTCCGGGGAGGGGTGACAATTATGAAATTAACAGCGGTATTGCAGAAAACTGGGAAAGCGGAGGGCACATACATGCTGAAAGCGAAAGGGTGCATAGCCGCTGTCCTGTACTGGGCGGATGAAGAGGGGGCTCTGGCGGAATGGTCTTCCTTTGCCTATATTCCTCTTGCTCCCGGCGGCCAGGGGACATTTTGCTTTCAGGGAAACCGGGCCCTTCCTCCGGAAGCAACCCATATTCTGGCGCGGGCTGTCCGCCCGGATTTCTGTACATGGGAAGAAGCGCTTTTCTCTCTGCCTTTTGGATATGCCGGAAACCGTGAGGATAACCGAAAGAGACGGAAACTTACGATTATGAGCGATCTGCATCTGGCAAAGGATCCGGGAAGGATCAGGCGGGCCCTGAAAAGAGGGGAGGATTCCGATGCCCTTCTGCTGGCAGGAGACCTGGTAAATGATGGACTGCCGGAACAGTACCGGCTGCTGCAAAGGTGTCTGGAGGAGCTGCCGGCCGACCTGCCGGTGCTGGCGGTAAACGGAAACCATGACCTTCCTTTAAAGCCTGTGCCCCGAACGGGGCAGGAGACAGACTATGGGGATTTTCTGCAGTGGCTTAACCAGAGAGCCGATCTTCAGAGACTTGGATGGAGGCAGGATGACAGCGGGGCATATTCAGTAAATCTGGGGCCGGTGGAAATCATAGGGCTGAATGCCGTGACTCATTACCGCAGATTTACGGCTCTGAAGGGAAGACAGCTTCGGTTTTTGGAGAAACGTCTAGAAGAGACGAAAAATACCCGGGTCTGGCGGCTGATCCTCTGCCATGCGCCCCTTCTGACCCACAATCCCCAGAGAAAACCGGGGGATGAGCCTTATCTGAGCCGGGATGGGGAACTGGAGAAAATTCTGGAGGGCCAGAAACAAATCCTGTTTATCAGCGGCCATACTCATCTGTCGCCCAACATATCTGAAGGATGTGTGGAATATGAGGAGAAGTCCCGGCGGCTCTACCTGAATGACGGAAGCGTATGTCCAACTGGGATGAAAGCGGAGAAACGGACGGGATGGGCAGAAAGCCTGATCCCGGGGGACTGGGTTGACGGCGTATACTGGGAGCTGCTGCTTCCGGAAGGCGGTGAGGGGAGACTGGAGCTTTGCGCACGGTCCGTACATACGGGGCTTCGCTATCCCAGAGGGTACTATTGCTGTGAATAAATGTGATGGAGTATAGGATACACCAGGAGGCAGGCAATTATGATCGAGATAAAAATCGCCATTGATGAAGTAGACTATGAGGGAGCCCTGGAAACGTTATATCCGGTGCTGGCGGAGTATCTGTCAGAAAAGACAGAAAATTCCCTGCTGGCCGGTATTCTGTCAAGGACAAAAGGATTCCCCGTGAAGGCAGTAAAAGCCGGATTAAAGACACTTCCCCAGGATACGAAGGACGAACTGGCAGTGCTGTGTCTGAACCACTATAAGGAAAAGATTGTGGATTCACTTGTGAATATACTGGGAAAACAGGGGATTTTATTAAAAGTTCTGGATATGGAAATGGAATGCAGGAAAGAGCCGGACGACCGCTATTTCAGTGGCTGAGAATCAGAGGGGGGAGGAAATGGGATGAGTATGAGAAAATGGCTGGATATGATAAGGGAAGCAGGGAAAACTTTTCTGGATTCTCCGGCTTCTGCGGAAAGCAGGAAGCCTGCGGATCCCGTAAATACGGAACGGAGACTGAAAAATGATTTCCGGGAGACCATCCGCTTTGAGGGATACGAGAAAGCGCAGGAGGGAGAAGACCCCCGTTTGGTTTTGGGGGAGAAAACAGCGGAGCTGCCCAAGGCCTTTAGAGGGGGAGACGCGGTTTTGTACCGGATGGAAAACGGAAAGACAGCGGTGGGATTTTTCCTGGATATTCCTACTTTTGACAGCGGGGACAGACAGTACGACAGCTGGCACGCCCTTTATCTCTGGGCAGGAGAACTTCCAGGCAGTGTGGACGGCGCTTACTGCGGGGGAGGCTATGATCTGGCCTACGGGATCTGGTGCAGAGACCTTCTGGAAGCGCCCGGGAGTCTCTGGAAGCTGCTGAAAGAATGGGGGATTCTCCGGGGAAAAAAAGAGAAAAAAAGAAAGCGAAGCCGGGGAGAAAAATTCCGTGTCCGACTGCCGGAAACAGAGGGGATTCTCTGGATGCAGAGGGACGATACGGGAAGATACCTTTCAGTCCTGTCTTATGAAGGGCAGGCAGAAATGCTGACAATTCCGGACAAGGTGGAGGGTCTTGCCGTGATGTCCATAGATGACAGGGCATTTTCCGGGAACAGCAGCCTTTGCAGGATCAGGCTGCCGGAGACACTTCAAACCATCGGAGAGAGAGCTTTTGCAGGCTGCAGAATGCTGGAGGAGATCCATCTGCCGAAAAATCTTGAAACGATGGAATGCCGCGCTTTCGAGGGATGCAGGAATCTGAAAAGTGTCCGTCTGCCGGGGAGCCTGAAAAAACTGGGTATGGGCTATCGCCAGGGCGGCATGTTCGCCGGCTGTACTTCCCTGATGGCTATAGAGGCGGATCCGGGCTGCCGGGTATGCCGGGTATCAGACGGCGTTTTATTTTCCCCGGACGGCATAGAACTGTGGCAGTATCCTGCCGGGAGAAGGGAGGAAGAGTATTCGATTCCTGAGGGGACAGAGCGGATCATCGGTGATGCCTTTTCCTATAATAGGTATCTGAAGCGGGTGGGGTTTCCGGGCACGATGGCGGAAATCTATCCGTTTGCTTTCCGAAACTGCCAAAGTCTGGAGGAAATTCGCCTGCCGGGCGGCCTGTACGGATTAAACAAACACTCCTTTGAGGACTGTGCGTCCCTGAGAGAGGTCTGGATACCGGATCATATATGGAAGCTGGATCTGACTGTTTTTACGGGATGTCCCCTGGAGAAGATACATGTATCGGCAGAAAATCATCATTTTGTACAAAAAGAAGGACTTCTGTTTGATGAAAGCAAAACGGAGTTTCGCTTTTTCCCGAGAAGAGGAAGAACTTTCTGCAGAATTCCAAAGGAAGTCCAGTGTATTGGAGATTACGCCTTCGCAGGGTGCGAAGACTTAAGGGAAATCCATCTGCCGGAAGGGCTGGAAAAGATTGGCGAAGGCGCTTTTAAGTCATGCAGATCCCTGGAGGAAATTCATTTTCCGGGCAGTATAAAGGAAATCGGGGAAGAAGCCTTCTGCCAATGCGTGTCCCTGAAGAAAGTGGTTTTACCGGAAGGCATGAGAGAGTTTGGGAAGGGAGCTTTTATGATGTGCGAAAGCCTGCAGACGGCGCTGCTGCCCAAAAGTCTCAAGAAGATCAGCCGGTATGGATTTGCGGGCTGCAAAAGTCTGACAAAGATTGATCTGCCGGAAGGGCTGTCCTGTATTGGCTGCAACGCCTTTTCCGGCTGCGGTTTGAAGGAAATGGTGCTGCCCCGCAGTATTTCTTACATGGAAGAAACCATATTTGGCATGGGTCCTACGCCTCATATGATGTACCGGGGCAGTCAGGAGGACTGGATCAGGAAGGCGGATGTGGATGACGATGCTTTTGCCGGGGGTGTGGAATTTTTGAAATAAGGGAGCAGTCTTCTGTTCTGCCGGGAGCCTTTACAGAGAAGGGCGGCGATGGTACACTGACGGGAGGATGCGTATACTTTTTTAGAGATGAAATGGGAAAGGAATAAAAAGATGTCATGGAGTATAGAAGAAGCCATTGCCTATTACAGACAGCAGGGCGCTCCCCAGGATCAGGGAATGCTGATCGAACTGCTGAGGGAAGTACAGAGGGAGAGCAAAGGAATACTATCGCCCGGCCAGACGGGCCGGATTGCTGCGGCCCTTGGAATAAAGGAAACGCTTTTACTGGCACTGATCAGGAGAATACCGGATCTGCGCCTGGGAGATGAACATCTCCTGGAACTGTGCACAGGGCCAAACTGCGGCAAATGCAGGAAGCTGGCCGATTTTGTCCGGCAGAACTGTCAGGGACATCCCGGCCTGCAGGTAAAGGCCATTCCCTGCATGCGTCAGTGTCAGAAGGGACCTAATCTGCGCTTTGACGGACAGGTGTATCATGGCGCGGATGAGGCGCTGGTGAGGAGACTGCTGGACGACTAAAATAATTCACAAAACAGAAAAACAGTTTTTGTATAAAATGTCAAAAATGATTCGATAAGAAGAATTTAAATTGACAATTTTGTATAAAGGCGATAAAATAAAATCATCAGAACTGGAAACGTTTCCGGAAACATTTCCAGAAGACCGAAACAATCGTTTGATTTCCATTTGTAAGGAGGGTATGTATGATGAAAAAAAGATTACTGGCTTTAGGTCTGGCCGCAGCCACCATGGTTTCCGCGATGCCGGTTTACGCGGAGGAAGCGGCTGACGGAGCGACCGGTTCCGTTTACTATCTGAACTTCAAGCCGGAGCAGGATGCCCAGTGGCAGGAGCTGGCCGCGTATTATACGGAGCAGACAGGTGTGCCTGTAACCGTGACCACCGCCGCTTCCGGACAGTATGAGACCATGCTGACCAGCGAGATGGGTTCCAGCGACGCGCCCACCATGTTCCAGGTAAACGGCCCGGTAGGACTGAAGAACTGGAAGGATTACTGCTACGATCTGAGCGGCAGCGCCCTGTACGGCGAACTGACCAGCGATGATTACGCTTTGAGCGAGGACGGAGCCGTGTACGGCATTGCCTATGTAATTGAGTCCTACGGCATTATCACCAACAAGACGCTTCTGGAGCAGGCAGGCTATACGGTGGAGGACATTCAGTCCTTTGAGGATCTGAAGGCTGTGGTGGAGGACATTACCGCCCGCAAGGATGAACTGGGCTTTGCGGCCTTTACATCTGCCGGCATGGACAGCTCCTCCGACTGGAGATTTAAGACCCACCTGGCAAACCTTCCCATCTATTTTGAGTACCAGGACAAGGGCATCACTTCTACAGATGCCATTGAGGGAACCTATCTGGACAACTACAGAAATATCTGGGATCTGTACATCAACAATTCCACCTGTGATCCTGCGGAGCTGACCGCCAAGACTGCCAACGACTCTCTGAATGAGTTCGTGAACAGCGAGGCCGTATTCTATCAGAACGGTTCCTGGGAGTATGCCAACGTGGTAGGCGAGGGCAAGTTCACGGATGACGACGTGACCATGATCCCCGTTTATATCGGAGCAGGCGACGAGGCCAACCAGGGCCTGTGTACAGGAAGTGAGAACTACTGGTGCGTAAACAAGAACGCCAGCGAAGAAGATATTCAGGCTACCCTTGATTTCATGGCCTGGTGCGTAACCGATGAAACGGCCCTGAAGGCTATGACCGGCGGCGAAGGCGCCATGCCTTCCGGCGAGCCCGGTATGGCATTTGCCATCCCCTTCAAGCAGGCTCCCGAATCCACCAACCTGTTTGTGGCGCTGGATGCTCAGATGACCGCAGACGGCAAGACTCCGGTAAGCTGGAACTTTACCACCATGCCTTCCGAGGAGTGGAAGAATGTGCTGGGTTCCGCTCTGTCTCAGTATGCCGCGGATCAGACCGATGACAACTGGGCCGGCGTAGTATCCGCCTTTGTTGACAACTGGGCTGCTGAGTATGCTCTTGCAAACGGCTGATAAAAACGGAAACAGAATGGATTTAATCCGTATAGTGTGAAATTGTCCGGGCAGGCTGCCGCTTTTATGCGCGGCCTGCCCGAATTATGTTATAAGACGCGAAAGGAAAGAAAGGAGGCTGCGGGATTTGGAAAAAGCGATCAAGCGATACTGGCCCGTCTTTCTGCTGCCTACGCTGGCGGCGTTTGTGATCGGCTTTATCATTCCCTTTATACAGGGCGTGTATCTGTCCTTCTGCCAGTTTACCACGGTCAGAGACGCCTCATTTATCGGATTTTCAAATTTCACCCGGGCGCTTGCCGACACCACCTTCAGCCATGCGTTCTGGTATAACTGCGCGTTTGTGGTGGTGAGCACCCTGGCCATCAACCTGGGGGGATTGTGTGTGGCCCTGATCCTGACCAGAGAGCTGAAGGGCAGAAATGCCTACCGCACCGTATTTTTTATGCCTAACCTGATCGGAGGCATTGTGCTGGGCTATATCTGGCAGATCCTGTTAAACTGTGCCCTGAGCCTGATGAAGAAACCGCTGCTGGCGCTGGATGCCACGGCAGGCTTCTGGGGCCTGGTGATTCTGATGTGCTGGCAGCAGATCGGCTATATGATGATTATCTACATCGCGGGGCTGCAGAGCATACCGGATACCCTGACGGAGGCGGCTGAAATTGACGGGGCTACCCCCTGGCAGACGCTGATACGGGTGAAGCTGCCCATGCTGATGCCCTCCATTACCATCTGCCTGTTCCTGACCATCACCAACAGCTTCAAGCTGTTTGACCAGAACATGGCGCTGACGGGAGGGCAGCCGGCCCATCAGAGCGAGCTGCTGGCCTACAACATTTACTACACATTCTACGGACGGAGCGGTCCTCAGTGGAGGGGCATCGGCCAGGCAAAGGCCGTGATTTTCTGCCTGATCGTGGTGGCGATCTCCCTGATTCAGCTTCGGGTTACCCGTAAAAAGGAGGTGCAGCAATGACAAAGGAAGCGCGCCGTTCCAATAAAATTCTCAGCATTGTGATGGCGGTGGTATCCCTGCTCTACGTCTATCCCATCTTTATGGTTCTGATTAATTCCCTGAAGGTGGAGAGCGCCATCAGCACGGGAACCGCATTTGCGCTGCCTGGTGCTGATACGTTTGCAGGGCTTGACAACTATGAAAACGCCATCAACAGCCAGGGTTTTTTGAGCAGCCTTTTTTATACGGCTTTTATCACGGTTACATCAGTGGCGGCTATTCTGCTGTTCTGCTCCATGTTTGCCTGGTATATCACCCGGGTTAATACGAAGATTACAAAAGCCCTGTACCTGCTGTGCGCCTTTTCCATGGTAGTGCCTTTCCAGATGGTGATGTTCACCCTTTCTTCCATGGCGGACACGCTGAAGCTGAATACGCCCTGGGTGCTGTGGATTATCTATCTGGGATTCGGAGCCGGGCTGGCGGTGTTTATGTTCTGCGGCTTTATGCGCAGCGTGCCCATCGATATTGAGGAAGCTTCCCTGATTGACGGGTGCAGCCCCATCCAGACTTATTTTCATGTGGTGATTCCCATTCTGCGGCCCACCATGGTTTCCGTGGCGATTCTGGAAGCCATGTGGATCTGGAATGATTATCTGCTGCCCACCCTGATTCTGGATATCAATAAATATAAAACCATCTCCATGCTGATCCAGTACTTCAGAGGAAGCTACGGCCGGGTGGAAATGGGACCCATGATGGCCTGCATCATGCTTGCCATTCTTCCCATTATTATCATCTACCTGGTGGGACAGAAATACATTATCAAAGGCGTGGTGGCCGGAGCGGTAAAAGGCTGACGGATACGCCCACTGGGAGAGTGATGGAAACATGACGATAAAAGACATTGCCAGATTGTCCGGCTACAGCCTGGGAACGGTTTCCAGGGTGCTGAATCATCATCCTGACGTGAGCGAACAGGCCAGGAAAAAAGTGATGGCGGTGGTGGAGGAACACGGATTTGAGCCCAATGCCAACGCCAAACACCTGAAGATGAGGACCAGAACCTCCATAGCGGTTCTGGTAAAAGGCTCCCACAATATGCTGTTTTCGGACATTCTGGAGCGGATACAGGCCAAGTTTGAGGCCAGAGGGGAAGAGGTTTATGTGGCCTACCTGGACGAGGACGCCAACGAGGTGCAGTACGCGCTTTCCCTGGCCAGGCAGAGGCGGCCCAAGGGGTTTCTGTTCCTGGGGGGAGACATGGAATTTTTCCGGAAGGATTTTAAACACCTGACCGTGCCCTGCGTACTTCTGACCAACTTCGGAGGCGATCTGGGGTACGATAATCTCTCCAGCTTTTCCACGGACGATATGACAGCGTCCGAACAGGTCATGGATTACCTTTATGACTGCGGCCACCGGAAGATCGGCGTGCTGGGAGGCAATCTTTCCATTGACCAGATCAGTTACCGGCGTATCAAAGGAGTCTGCCGGTCCGCCAGAAAGAAAGGGATCCTGTTTGATACCGGACGGCAGTATGAACCCTGCCGTTATTCCATGGCGGACGGCTATCAGGCCGCCAGACGGCTTCTGGAACGGGAACCGTCCCTGACGGCGGTGTTTGCCCTGGGAGACGTGATTGCCCTGGGAGCCATGCGGGCCATGGCAGATCTGGGGCTGCGCATACCGGAAGATATTTCCGTGGTGGGCTATGACGGGATTCCCTCTTCCGAATACAGCATTCCCAGGCTCAGCACCGTCAGACAGAATCCGGAGCAGCTGGCGGATAAGGGCGTGCGGACCCTTCTGCAGGCCATCCACTACGAGATGCCGCCGGTGCATGAGCGGGTTCCGTTTGAGCTGGTGAGCAGAGAGAGCGTCCGCAGGCTGCCGGCGGACGCGGAAAGATAAAACGGAAAGATAAATTTGATGCGAAAGGGGAAGGAGCGTGAGTATGTATGAGAAAAGCGGGGATTTTGATGCCCATCACATCTTTGCCTTCACCCTGGGGGGTGGGAACTCTGGGAGAAACCGCCCGGGAGTTTGTGGATTTTCTGAAAAAGGCCGGACAGTCCTGCTGGCAGGTTCTTCCCATCGGTCCCACCGGATACGGGGATTCGCCCTATCAGTCCTTCTCATCCTTTGCGGGAAACCCCTATCTGATTGATCTGGATGACCTTTCGGAAGAGGGGCTGCTGAGCCCGGAAGAGTACCGCCATATTTCCTGGGGGGAGGATCCGGCCCGAACGGATTACGGCCTGCTCTACCAGCACCGCTTTCAGGTTCTGGAAAAAGCAGTGAAGCGTATGGAGCGAAAATGGCCGGAAGAACTGGAAGAGTTCTGTGAAAAAGAAAAGGACTGGCTGAACGATTACGCTCTGTTTATGGCGTTGAAAGAGAAATTTCAGGGAGATCCCTGGAGCCGCTGGCCCAGACCTTTGCGGGTCAGAGAGGAGGAGGCCGTTTTAAGGGCCAGGGGAGAACTGGCGAATGAGATCCGTTTCTGGAAGGGAGTCCAGTTCCTGTTTTTCAGACAGTGGGAGGCGTTAAAAGACCTGACCCGGGAAAAAGGTATCTCCATCATCGGCGATATTCCCATCTATGTGGCGGAGGACAGCGCCGATGTGTGGGCCCATCCGGAACAGTTTCAGATGGATGAGGAGCTGCGGCCCCGGAAGGTGGCGGGCTGTCCCCCTGACGGATTTTCCGCCACAGGCCAGCTGTGGGGCAATCCGCTGTTTGACTGGGAAAAGATGGGGGAGGACGGATACCGGTGGTGGATCGAGCGCATCTCCTTTCAGTTCCGGTTTTATGACATTCTCCGCATCGATCATTTCCGGGGATTTGAATCCTATTATGCCATCCCCTACGGGGCGGAGGACGCCAGCGGCGGAAGCTGGGAGCAGGGCCCCGGCCTGGAGTTTTTCCGGCGGCTGGAGGAAGCGGTGGGGAGAAAGCAGATCATTGCGGAGGATCTGGGATTTATCACCCCTCCGGTTCGCCGGCTTCTGGAAGATACGGGTTTTCCCGGGATGAAGCTGCTGCAGTTCGGGTTTGACCGGAGAGACGGAGGCGGAAGGGTCTATCAGCCCCACAATTATCCGCGAAACTGTGCGGCTTACGTGGGTACCCATGATAATGACACGGCCCTTGGCTGGCTGGAGACGGCGGATCCGGAGGATGTGGCCCTGGCCAGGGAATACCTCCGGCTGGAAAAAGGAAAAGAAGAAAACTGGGGTATGATGGCCGCCCTCTGGGGCAGTCCGGCGGACTGGGTGATCGTACAGATGCAGGACGTGCTGGGACTGGGAACAGAGGCCAGGATGAATACCCCCTCCACCCTGGGCGGCAACTGGCAGTGGCGGGCTCTTCCCGGCTCCTGGGATGATGGGCTGGCGGCCCGGCTGCGCCGGCAGATGGAGGTGTATGAGAGGCTGCAGTAACGGAAAGGGGATGTTGCAAAAAGATTTCATTGCTTCCGGTACATCCGGTGTTCACCTTGTCCTATCGACATCTGTCCGCAGCAAGCGGAATAATCCGCCTGCTGCGGAACATCTGTCTCGGACATGTGTACACCTGGATGTACCGGAAGCATATGTACTCTTTTTTGTAACTTCCCCTCACATTTATAGTAGAACAAGGGTGCTGCTTCATCATGAATTTCATGATTTGCAACACCCTCTTTGCTTTATAGATCATTCTAAGACGGACTGCAATTTACCGTTTCTGTTCCTTTTTCATAATGTCCCGCATAATTTTTACGCCTTTTGCAGTCAAATCCTTTTCGTTTGCTCCTTTTGCCTCTAAAATTCTCTCAATCGCCTGTGACGGATCAAGAGAATGATAGGGGTAATAAAGACCGCGAAGTTCTTTTGGTTTGATAAATTTATATATTTGCCTGCTTGTTTTTTGATATGTGTAAGACCAATAGCGATAAATATATCCGATCCAATACAATTCTGCTTCGGTATATTTTTCTTTGCCGTAGGAGCTTTCGCCAAATTCGGTTTCTATTTCCTGAAAAATCTGATTGACATCACATGCTTCAAATAAGAAACCGCCCAGGTCCATACGCTGCGCCACCTGAGAGTTCATAAATCTTCTCATAAATATGGGTGAGCTGCAATTTGTTTCCGAAGCAGAAGCGGAAAAAACCTCCGCCTGCATTTTGCAAAGTTTTAAACCGATTTCATCTATTTTTCTCATTTCAAAATATCCTCTATATATTCGCCCTGACCTCTGTACTGCTTACGGGCAATTTTTACTTTGTCGTTTCCTATACGTGATTCTTCTCGCTTATAGGAGAGATAATACCTCTTTTCATCCGGCGCTAAATAGCAATGACGCAATATTTGCAGCTGGCTCAACGCCTTATCCGTAACAAATACATATTGATTGCCAAGGTTGGTTGCCGAAAGGCAATGCTGGCATTGAATATCCGTTATTTCACCGTCAATAAAGCTGTCGATAATTTCAAACATTCTGTTGTCGGCAATCGGCGCAATAATATAATCCACATCTTCGAGCTTTTTAAGCAAATTCTGTATAATAGGATGGTCTGCATAATCCGCTAATTTGTTTCGGAAAAAAGCAATCAGCAGCATCCAATCCCTGTCAACATTTAGCTGCGTATAATGCAAATCGGTTTTATCAAACTCCAAAATATAAAGGGAGGATTTCGGATAGTTGGCTACAAACATGGCGGATTGTTCCAAGCTTTCGCCGCAATAGAAGCCTCTTCCGAAATCATTGGTATTTTTTGATTTTTCAACTGAAATCCGCCCATCGATATATGTTTTTGCGCCATGAAAAAGTATGGCGGAATTGCTTTGGCAGTCCTCTTTAAACAGCTGCTCTTTTATTTTGTTGAGCCGGATGCCTTTGCCAAAAGCAAAATTATAAAATGCATTCAAGTTGGATGGAGAAACCTGTTCCTCGTTTTTTCTCCACCGGGAAATCGTTGTCGGCGTAACGCCGATTGACTCGGCAAGATCCCCTGCAGTTATATCAAGTAATTCCATTACAATTTCAATATCCGTACACAGTGCAAAATCATTCATAATAAACTCTCCTCTGTACTTTTCATACTTATTATAACAAATGTTGAAAACAAGTTCAATCGTTTCAAAAACTTATTTTCAACATTTGTAAAGATAAAGTTTAGAGCTGCGAAGCGCCGGCACTTATTGGGCCGGATCAGCTTGTTTTCTTTTCTCACCGCGCTTTTCCCGGCGGAGTGATTGACTCCGCAGTGGGAGAGCGCTATACTTTTGTTGATTACTTTAAGTGCAGAAGGAGTTTGTCTGTTATGAAGATTGAACGGATCTATGCGGTTTATTTCAGTCCCACCCATGGAACGCAGAAATATGTGGAGGGAATCGCCAGACGCCTGGGAGAGACATTTGCTGTGATAGACCTGACCAGGCCGGAGAACCGGAAGAAGGAATATCAGTTTACGGACCGGGATCTGGTGCTGACAGGAGCGCCGGTGTACGCCGGAAGGCTGCCCCGGGTTCCGGAAGAGCTTTTTACAAATCTGCGGGGCGATCATACGCCCTGCGTGTGTATGGTCAGCTACGGGAACCGGGATTATGATGACGCGCTGCTGGAGGAGAAGGAGCTGCTGGAGAGCAGAGGCTTTGCCGGCATTGGAGCGGCGGCCTGGATTGCGCCCCATACCTTCTCAGACCGGATCGCCAAGGGGCGCCCGGACAGAGAGGACGAAAAAAAGATGGATCAATTTGCCGGGATGCTGAAAAAACTTCTGGAAGAAGCGGACTGGCAGAATTTTTCGAAAACGCTGCGGGTAAAGGGAAATCATCCCTACAAAGCCGTAAAGAGTCAGTCCTTCTTTCCGGCGGCAGGGGAAGGGTGCACCGGGTGCGGCACCTGCGCTTCGGTCTGTCCGGTGGGAGCCATTGACCCGGCTCATCCCCGGGACGAAGATACAGCTCTGTGCATCGACTGCTTTGCCTGTGTGAAAAACTGTCCTGCCCACGCGCGAAACGCCGGCGGGCCGGCTTATGAGGCTCTGGTGGACCGGCTGGAAAAGGGGATGGGGCTGACAGAACTTCGCAGGGAACCGGAATTTATGACGGCGGAGGAGTAGGATATGAAAAGCAAAAAAGCCCTATTCATGGATTTTTACGGGACGGTGGTGGCGGAAATCAGTCCCATTGCCCGGGAAGTTATTATGGATGTGTATCAGAACAGCATCGCTTCATCTCCCCGGGAGGTGATTGCCTACTGGTACAAAACATTTGGAGAAAAGACGATTCTTTATAACGGTCCCACCTTTAAAACCCAGCATGACATGAGCCTGGAAATTTTTCGGGATATGGTGCGGGACTTTCAGTGCGGCTGCAGTCCTGAAGCGCTGCTTGCCAGGATGGAAGAGCACTGGTGCACATCCCCTATTTACGAAGACGCCGCGGCGTTTCTGAAGCAGGTCTCCCTGCCGGTCTACTTTGTGACAAACTGCGATGACCGGTATGTGGAGGCGGAGATTCAAAAATACGGCCTCCATCCGGCAGGGGTTATCACCAGCGAACAGGCCCGGTATTCCAAACCCCATAAAGAACTGTTCCTTTTTGCCATGGAAAAGGCAGGATACAGGCCGGAAGATCTTGTCCATATCGGAGATTCCCTGGAAGGAGACGTAAAAACACCGTCTTCCCTGGGAATACACAGCATCTGGCTGAACCGGGAGAAAAAGGAAGTGCCGGAGGGTGTGGAGAGTGTAGAGGACCTGCGGGAACTACGGGAAATAGCAATATGAGAATTTAAAAAAATGTGTAAGACATCCATTGTGCTTTAAGGACACAGAAGAAAGAGGAACGCAGGATGAAAACAGGAGCAAAGACAAAAGCCAGCCAGGAGGACGTGTTTGAAAAACTGCCGGTGCCCTCGGCGCTGCGGGTGATGATTCTCCCGTCTGTGATCAGCCAGCTGATTGTGCTGATCTACAACATGGCGGATACATTTTATGTGGGCCAGACGGGGAATCCCTATATGGTGGCGGCTACTTCTCTGATCCTGCCGGTGTTTAACATCAGTCTCTGCCTGGCAGGACTGGCGGGAGTAGGCGGAGGCGCTCTGGTCTCCAGGCTGCTGGGGCAGAACCGGCGGGATGAGGCCAGGCGGGTCAGCGCTTTTTCCCTGTATCTGGGTATTCTGGTGGCGGCCGTTTTCTCGGTGGGAATGGCTTTGTTTATGGAACCCATACTGAACTTGCTGGGAGCGGGGGAAAATACCTTCCGGTATGCCAGGCAGTATGCCCTGTGCGTAATCGTGCTGGGCGGGATCCCTACGGTACTCTCCAACGTGCTCTCCAATTTGATCCGGAGCGTGGGACGCTCCCGGGAAGCGGGAGCAGGCATTATACTGGGAGGTCTTCTGAATATCGGTCTGGATCCCCTGTTTATGTTTGTGCTGCTGTCGGACGGCTATGAGGTGCTGGGAGCGGGAATCGCCACCTGCCTGTCAAACTGCATCGCCTGTCTGTATTTCCTCGGCGTGCTGGTTCGCATGGGAAAAGGGGCGGTGGTTACGTTCAGCCTCAGAGCGGGAAGGGCCGGCAGGGACAGTATCCGGGAGGTATTCGCCGTGGGAGTGCCTTCCGCTATTGCCACCTTCCTGTTTGATCTGGATTATGTGATCATTGACAAGCTGATGGTGTCCTACCATGATCTGGCGCTGGCGGCCATCGGCATTGTGCTGAAGGTGGAGCGCTTCCCCCTGAATGTGGGCATCGGTATCTGTCAGGGCATGATGCCTCTGGTAGCCTACAGCTATGCCGCCGGCAGCCGGAAACGGATGGAAGATACCATCCGGCTCTCAAGACGGCTGGGGCTTGGGATTGCCGCGGTCAGCATTGTGCTGTACGAGATATTTGCGGTGCAGTTTTCGCACCTGTTTATCGCGGACGCGCAGACGGTTGGGATGGCTTCCCAGTTCCTGCGAATCCGGGTGCTGGCTACGCCCCTGATGTTTCTCAGCTTTTTTACGGTTTACCTGTTCCAGGCCTTCGGAAAGGGTGGCATTGCCCTGTTTCTGGGGGTGACCAGGTGGCTGATTTTTAATATTCCCATGCTGTTTATCCTGAACGCGGCCTTTGGCATGTACGGAATTGTATGGTCCCAGGTGACGGCGGATACCCTGACCGTGCTCCTGTCTTTCTGGGTGTACCACAGATACAGGCCCAGGCTGAAGGATACAGAAAAGTAAGGAGGCTTTGAATGAAATTTTTCCATCTCTCTGATCTGCACATCGGACTGAAGCTTTATAACCGGGATCTGGGGGAAGATCAGGCGTATATTCTGCGGCAGATCATCCGGCTGGCGGCGGAAGAAAGGCCGGACGCCCTGGTGATTGCCGGGGATATTTATGACAGAGCGGTTCCCCCGGCGGAGGCGGTGGAACTGTTTGACCGGTTTATCACGGAGCTGACGGATACCCTGCCAAAGCTTTCGGTTATGCTGATTGCGGGCAATCATGACAGCGGCCCCCGGGTGGGCTGTCTGAACGCCATTCTCTCCCGGCAGAATGTGCATATGATCGGACAGCCGCCCCGGACAAAGGAAGAATATATGGAGAAGGTGGTGCTGCGGGACCAGTACGGTCCCGTAAATTTTTATCTGCTGCCCTTTGTCCGTCCCTCCATGGCGCGCCGGGCGGTGGGGGATGAGGAGGAGCGGGCCCTCTCCTATGAGGAGACCCTGCGGCGGCTGATTGCCAGGGAAACACTGGACCCTGCCCAGAGAAATGTAATCGTCAGCCACCAGTTTTATCTTCCCTCCGGCAGCCGGCCCGAGGATATTGAGAGAATGGACTCGGAGATTCCCACAGTAGGAAATATCGACGCGGTGCCCGCGGATATCCTGGAGCCCTTTGACTATGGGGCCCTGGGTCATATCCATAAGCCCATGAAGGCGGGAGGGGAATTCTGCCGTTACTGCGGCACGCCCCTGGCCTGTTCTGTCAGTGAGGCGGGGCAGGAAAAAAGTATCGTCCAGGTAGAACTGGGGGAAAAGGGCGACAGGAAGGTGCGCCTCCTTCCCCTGAAGCCTCTCAGGCAGGTAAAGATCATCCGGGGAGAATTTTCCCAGGTGCTCGGGCAGGCCTGCCAGGACTATGTGACGGTGATTCTGACGGATCGGGAGGATCTGGATGTGCTGGACATGCAGGATAAGCTTCGCAGCGCCTTTCCTTATCTGCTGGAGATCCGCAGGGAGGGAATCCGAAGGGCGGATTACACAAACAGAAGAGCCGCCGCAAAGGAGCCGGATCCTTTTGAACTGTGCTGTTCTTTTCTGGGTGATACGGATGAGGAAGAACGGGAGATTTTAAGGGATGTGATTAATTCCCTGCAGGAGGTGACGGAGAAATGAGACCTCTGAGACTGACCATGGAGGCCTTCGGTTCCTACGGGAAGCGGACGGTAATTGATTTTGAAAAACCGGACCAGAACCTGTTTCTGATCACCGGAGACACCGGCGCGGGAAAAACCACCATATTTGACGCTATTGTGTTTGCTCTTTACGGGGAGGCCAGTTCCGGGACCAACAAAAAAGACGGCACAGAGCTCCAGAGTCAGTATGTCCCCCTTGAGACAGAACCTTTTGTGGAGCTGACGTTTTCCGAGGGCAAAGGGGGAGATATCTATACAGTCCGCCGGACGCCCCGGCATTTCCGCCCTCTGAAGCGGGGAAGCGGAGTGAAGGAGGAGAGCGGGAACGTTTTGCTGCTGCTGCCGGACGGAGCGGAATACCCCCGGAAGGAGACGGACCGGAAGCTGGAGGAGATAGTGGGCCTTACGAAAAGCCAGTTTATGCAGGTAGCCATGATTGCCCAGGGGGAATTTATGGAGCTGCTGCGGGCCAAATCCGATGAGAAAAAGGTGATTTTCCGAAAGCTGTTCCACACGGAGCTGTACGGGAAGATTGTGGAAGAACTGGGCAGACGGCGCAGAGAACAGCAGCAGGAGATGGCCAGGATCCGCACCGGATGCCAGACGGAAGTTTCTCATGTCCGGATACCGGAAAACTGGGAAGAAAAGGACGGGATCCAGGAACTGAAGAAAAAGATTTTGGATTCTTCGGATCGGCTCTCTCTGCCGGACATGGAGCAGTTTCTTGCGCAGCTGGAACAGATGGTGACGGCTCTGAGGGAAAGACAGAAAGAAGCCGGAAAGAGACAGGAAGCGGCAAATCGGGAGTATCTGAAGAGGCGGGACGACTGTACCCGGGGCGAGGAGCTTCTGCGGCGGTTTAAAGAACTGGAGCAGGCCAGGAAGACCCTGGAGGAATGTGAAGAGGTCCGGGAAGAGATGGAGGAGAGAAGAAAGCTGATCCGCCGTCTTGCGGCCGCCTATGGGATTCTGCCGGTCTACCGCCGATTTGCAGAATTGTCCCAGAGAGCAGAGCGGATGTCTGGAGACCTGGAAAAGGGAGAACAGGAACTGCCGGGACTGGAGGAGGCTTACAGGCAGGCACAGGCTCTTGCGGAAAAAGCCCGGGAAGCTCAGAACCGGAAGCTGAAGCTTTTTGCTCAGGTGTCTCAGAAAGCGGCGAGAGCCGAAAAAGCGTTTGAAGAAATAGAGATTACCAAAAAGAATATTTCCGGAGAGCAGAAGGCGCTGCTTCAGGCAGAAGAGAAGGAGACGGAGGCGCTCGGAAAGCAGCAGAAGCTGGAGGAGCAGGAGAAAAACTGGAGAGCCCGGGCGGAAGAAAAAAAGGATGCGGCGCTTTATTTGGAGCGCTGGCAGGCTGCCTGGGAGCGTATCGGGGAGCTGGAGGATAATTTCAGGGATTGCCAGAGGCTGGCGGCGGATACAGAAAGGCAGAGACGGCGCAGAGAAGAGGCGGGAGAGCAGTACGGGCTGATCAGCCGGAACTATGAAGAAAAAAACGGGGAATATGAGAGAACCAGAAGGCAGTTTTTAAACGCCCAGGCGGGACTGATCGCCAGGGAGCAGCTGCGGCCGGGAGAACCCTGCCCGGTATGCGGTTCGCTGGAGCACCCCAGCCCCTGTCAGATAGAGGAAGAGCACCGGGAACTGAGCCGGGAACTGCTGGAGCGTCTGGAGGAGGAAGCGAGCCGTCTGCGCTCTGCCCAGGAACAGGCGGCGGCAGACGCCCGGGCTGCCCGGGCGCTGCTGGAGGAAAAAGAAAAAAACAGTAAGGAGCAGGCCCGGAGCCTGTGGGAAAAACTGAGGGAGAGCCTGCCGGAGCAGGACGGCAGGGCAGGAGGAGAGAAAGATGCGCTTCTGCCTTCTCTGGAGCAGATGGAAAGCCTGCTTATTTCCAGAAAGGAGGCCCTCCGGCTGCAGGAACATGATCTGCGGGAAAATGCCCGGGAACAAAAAGAGCTGGAGGAAAATCTGAAAGGACTTGAAGAGAAAAAGGAAGCATTAAAGAGGACGGCCAGAGAAGCCGGGGAGGAAGCCCAGGAAAAAAGAACCTATCTGGCGGCTCTGCAGGCGGTCCTGAAGGGACAGCAGGACGGTCTGGAATATGCCACAAAAGAGGAGGCGGCCCGGGAGCTGGACGGGGCCAGAGAAGAAAAGACCCAGGCGGATCGGGAACTGGAAAAAGCCCGGCAGGCGGAAGAGAAGGCCGGCAGCAAAAAGACGGAGACAGAAGCGCTGCTCCTTCGGTGGCGGCAGGAACTGCCGGAACTGAAAAAAGAGCTGACAGCCGGAAAAGAGGAGTATGAGACGGCTCTGAAAACCGGCGGTCTGTCTGAGAAGGAATGGAAAAATCTGACGGAAACCTGGTCCGGGGAGGACGCGAAAAAGCTGCAGGCGGGACTGGATGCCTGGGAGAAAAAGAAGACGGCTGCCCTGAGCCTGCAGGAGAGCGCAAAAAAAGCGGTGGAGGGAAAGGAAATGCCGGTGCCTGAAGCCCTGGAGGCCACCCGCGAAGAGGCGAAAGAGCGGCTGGAGAGGGCAGGCCGGGAACTGGAAACGATAAAAAGCCTCGCAGAGCAGAATGAGAGAGTCTGTCAGGCCCTCAGGCCGCTGCTTAAAGAGCGGGGAGCGGTGATGGCCCGGCACAAGCGGCTGGACGACCTGTACAGCCTGCTTTCCGGCAATGTGTCCGGTTCCAGGATGGATATCGAAACTTTCGTCCAGCGCTTCTATCTGGAACAGATTCTGGACGGTGCCAACCGGCGTTTTCAGGAGATGTCCGCTGGCCAGTTTGAGCTTCGCATGTTTGAGATCGACCGGGCGGGAAAGGGCAGAAACAGAGGGCTGGACCTGATGGTCTATTCCTATGTGACGGGAAAGGAGCGGGAGGTCAGAACCCTGTCGGGAGGAGAGTCCTTTATGGCCGCCCTTTCGCTGGCCCTGGGCATGGCGGATCAGATTCAGGAGCGGGCGGCTTCGGTGAACCTGGATATGATGTTTATCGATGAAGGCTTCGGTTCCCTGGACGATCACTCCAGAGACGCGGCGATCCGGGTTCTGCGGAATATGGCGGGAGGCTCCCGCCTCATCGGCATCATCTCCCATGTGACGGAATTGAAGCAGGAGATCGAGGATCAGCTGCTTGTCACCCGGGACGAGGAGGGAAGCCATGCCAGATGGCAGATCAGTTAAGCTTCCGGCAGCTGGTGAGAAAGACGCGGGATTACTGAGATTTTTTTTCAATAAACCCTTCACCGAAAACTTCACTGGTTTCCGTTACCATGATAAAGGCATTGGCGTCAAGTTCATGAGCGGCAGATGTAATAGAGGAAAACTGCGATTTTGAACACGCACAGACCAGAACATCACGCTGAAGGTTTGTATAGCTTCCTTTGGCGGACAGCAGGGTAGAACCGCGCCCGGTAATTTTGCCAATTCTCTCAGCGATAGATTGCCCATGGGTGGTAATAATAATCAGAAGTTTTCCTGAGCCGATGCCATACAGAACTTTGTCCAGCATAATGGAACAGGAAAAGGAAGAAATCAGACCGTATAATATGGCATCCGCGTTTCCAAATACAGGCCATCCCATAAGAATAATTAAAAAATCGCTGATCATGGTAACCATTCCGAAAGAAAAGTGAGGATGAGTTACTTTGATTGTCATGATTAAAAAATCCATTCCGCCGGAACTGCTGCCCCGCATATAGAAAAAGGCCATGCCGACTCCCAGACAGAGACCGGAATAGAGGGCAGCCAGCAGAGGATTTCCGGTATAAGCCGGTGTATAAGGGAAAATGATATCCAGAAAAATGGATGTGATAATCATGGTACGGGCTGTTTTCAGAAGAAACTGTTTTCCTACGACCCGATAGCTGAGAATAATCAGCGGGATGTTAAGGGCCAGTGATGCAGCGCCGATAGGAAATTTCCAAAGATGATTAATGATAAGCGCCAGTCCGGAAATTCCCCCGGGAGAGAAATTCGCGGTTTTGGCAAACGTGTAGATACCCATGGCATAAAACAGGCTGCCGATAAGATCGCAGAGAATGTCTTTGAGCAGAGAGGGTAATTTTGTGCCGATCACTTTCAAAACTTGTCCTCCTTTTATATTCGCTGATGCAGTGAAAGAGGGGCTGTGTTCCCGCAGAAGAAACCTCTGCAGGAGCGCAGCCCCTCTGTTCACAGACTGTTGTTTTATTTATTTGTGTTACTGCCCATTTTCGGCAAGATATGTCTGCATGGCTTCCTGAAGTTCAGTGTTTGCCTCTTCAGGCGTGATAGTCAGACCAAACAGTTCCTGGCATGTGCTCTGATGAACTTCAGAAACTGCGGGGGGAAGATACTGGTCATACCAAAGCTGGATAGAAGAAGCGTTCATAGCTGCATCCAGATTTTCTTTGCTGATCTCATCTGTTACCAGATCTCCTACATTTGCTACAGGAGGCAGATAGCCGGCATCCACAGAATACTGCACGTTTTCATCGGTGTAGAAGCAGCTGATCAGTTCTACAGCAGCTTTCAGTTTATCACCGGTACAGTTAAAGGTGGCAAAGCAATCGCCTACGGTTCCGATCTGAATAGAGGTATCAGCATCGCTTCCATCTACTGCAGGGAAGGGGAACCAACCGATTTTTGCATAAAATTCTTCGCTGTCTGCTTTAAAGGTAGAAGTCTGCCATGTGCCCTGGAGAGTCATAGCCGCAGTTTCCTGATACATCAGCTGCTTGTCCTGTCCATCGTCAAAGCTCAGGCTGTTTACGCCTTCCGGGAAATAGCCTTTTTCTACCCATTCGATAATCTTTTCTCCTGCATAAACAAAGCACTCGTCTTCAAAGGAACCTGTTCCTGCATAGGCATTATCGAAAGGTTCCAGACCGCCATAGCGGGTGGCCAGTCCCATAAAATACTGAGACCCGGTCCACTTGGACTGGTTTGCCAGGGCAAAGGGAGTAATGCCCGCTTCTACCAGTTTATCACAAGCAGCCTCCAGCTCGGAAATAGTAGTGGGTTCTTCTGTGATGCCCACCTGCTCAAACATATCTTTATTGTAATAGAAGCCTTCTATTGCAATGTTAAGAATGGGGAGCGCATAGATTTCGCCATCTACAGTACCCTGTTCAAGACCGGAAGGCATGACCACTGAATCGAGTCCCATTTCGCTGACCAGATCCGTAACAGGCTGGGCAAATCCGGCATTAATATACTCTTTAAGCGGTCCGCCGGTCCAGTTTGTATAGACATCCGGGCATTCATTTGAAGACATGGCAATCGTAAGTTTTTCCTTATAATTGTCATTGGGATAGTTTACCAACTCGGCAGTATATCCGCTCTCGGTTGTAGCATTAAATGTGTCAACCGCCCGCTGAAGAATTGTGGCATCGGGTTCAGTCGTTCCGATGCTCCAAAACGTAATCGTTTTGTCATCTTCTGATGCGGCGGCCGGAACGGCAGGAAGCAGAGAAGCAGCCATTGCCGCGCTGACAAGTAAAGAAATCATTCGTTTTTTCATAGTGTGTACCCTCCTTTATGAAAGTGTGTGCATGAACTCTTTGTTATCCTGATAAAGCTTTTGAAACTGCTGTTTCCTGATTTTGTAGATGCCGTATGTATCCGGATCAGGTGAATAGGATTTTTCCAGTTTTATAATCTGTTTCAGAGCCTGAAAGTCTGAAATGGCACCTGAACCAATGGCGGAAATCAAAGCATCGCCATAGGAAGCTCCAATGGAATACTGGGGTTTCTGCACTATGCATCCTGATACGTCCGCGATAATCTGCATCCATGTGGAATTCAATGAGCCTCCTCCTGTGCAGATCAGCGAGGATACAGGAAGCTTATGTTCCCGCAGCAAAGCGATAAATTGATCAATGGAGTAAGCAACGGCTTCCAAAGCAGCCCGGTAGATATGGTCCCTGCTGTGATTCATCAGCAGCCCGAAAATAGCTCCTTTGGCGAAAGGATCGTTAATCGGAACCCGTTCACCGGCAAAATAAGGAAGAATAATAACGCCGTCGCTTCCCGGTGAGATACCGGCCGCCCTTTCTGCCAGAAGACTGTATGCATTTTCACCTCCTTTTTTTTCGGCTTCTGCAAAATCTGAAAACAGATTATCCCGTATCCAGCGGGTCAAATTTCCGGCTGTATTCGTCCCTCCATCTACAGAGTATATACCTGGCACCAGATAGCGGGAACTGGATAACATAGGTATGTTTACGGGTGAACTGGTGCAGTAAATCATAAAAGCGGTAGATCCCAGCTGGACCATAAAATCTCCGCAGGATACAACACCGGAACTGATGGCCTCCGCGGCGGAATCATCTGTCCCGGTAACTACGGGGACTCCGGCAGGGATCCCTGTCTGCCTGGATGCCTCAGGGGAAATATAACCGGCGGTATCCGTGGTTTTTAAGGGCCTCGCCAGCTGATTGGGGCGGCAAATAAATGAAACGCCAGGATCACGGTTAAAGTCTCCTCCGGCCGTATATAAAGGGCGAAAACTGGAAGTGAGAAAATCGTCAATGACGTATTCGCCTGTAAGCTTGGCGGTGAGATAGGAAGAAGCAGTTAAAAAGTACGCTGCCTGCTTCCAGACTTCCGGTTCATTTTTTCTCAGCCAATATATTTTGGGAGCGCAGTCTGAAGATACAAAGGGCTCTTTGATACTGCACAGGGCAGCAAGCTCTGACGCCGCCTCCATACCGCGGGCATCAATTCCATAGAGGATTGCTTTCCTTAAAGGAACACAGTTTCTGTCCACAGGAACCACATCGCAGCCGAGAGCACTGACGCCGACGCCGGCAATGGCAGTTTTTTTCAGATCATCGTGAGCCAGAAGAAGACGGCTCAGCCGGCATAAATCTCCCCACCAGATTTTTTCGGCATCCTGTTCAAAATATCCGGGTTTGGGATTTTCAAAAGTATGCGCTACAGATGCCGTATACAGAACTTCTCCTTTTTCATTAATGATGGTACCTTTGGAACTGTTTGTGCCTACATCAAAACCTAAAAAATAATCCATGTTCCACCTGCTCTGGTTTAAATTTAATCGTTGACTGAAGAAATTATAGCAGGACGGGACGTGTGAAATATATAGAAAAAATAGCATAAAAGCTATAAAAACATATACAAAAAAACGGCGAATTGAAAAACTGATATAGAAAAATAGACAAAAAATATAAAAATGTAACGCAAATACTATCCTTAATTGACAGGAAATAAGCGGAGGCATATAGTTACTCTAAATCATGGGGAGGGGGTACAAAAATGAGACCGTTAAAACCAGAACAATTCGCAGGCATGAATTTGCTCTATTCCAGAACACAGCTTACGGATTTTCTGGATTCCGTTTATCAGATGGGAATAAAAAATATTGAGCTGTGGACACAGACACAGTTTTTCTGTGAGTTGTATAAAAGTACATCGGATACGAAAAGACTGAAATGTGAGTTAGACGCGAGAGACCTGGAACTGGTGTGTTTTATTCCTGAACAATGTACCTGGCCTTTTAATATTGCTTCTCACGATAAGAAAATAAGACAGGAGAGCTGCGATTACTATCTGAGGCATATCGAAACAGCAAAAGAACTTGGGGCTCCTAAAGTTCTGGTTACGCCGGGATGGTATGAGTGGGATCTGAACAGGGAAGACGGGCTGTTATATTCGGAGGAATCTCTTTTCAGATTGCTGCCCTATTTTCAGCAAGCCGGCATTACGCCTGTACTGGAACTTCTTCAGCCCTGTGAGAGCAATCTTATGTATGATTTGAAAACAACCGGGTGGTATGCCGAACATTTCTCCGAAAAAGAAATGAACTTTTGCATTGATACGGTACCGCTAACGCTTGCAGGTGAAAAACTGGAGGATTATTTCCGTGTGCTGGGAAAACGAATACGTCATATACATCTGATTGACGGAACGCCTGCCGGACATCTGGTGCTGGGAGACGGGGAGCAGGATATCAGGGAGCATATTGAGACGATGGAACGCTGGGAATACAGGGAAAATATAACACTGGAATTTGGAGCGTCCATTTATTACAGGGATCCGGATTTTCACATGAAAAGAGGATGGAATTATTTAAAAAAATTGCTGGCTGAGGTAAGAACATGAAACAGAAGGGGAAAATGATCATTTCCACTATTATGGGGCAGAAGATTTCACCGGATTTATGGATGAAATGGATCAGAGAAAACGGTTTTGATCAGATTGATTTTTATGGATGCTTCCCGCTCTATTCGCCCTTTTCCTATAAAGATCCGCAGATGCGTAAAGAGAGGCTGTTAGGCTGGACAAAGAGGCTTAGGAAGGAGCAGCTCCATGTGTTTTCCTATACGCCGGAAATGAGAAATTTTCCGTTAAACCTGGCAGATATAAATGAAGAAATCCGGAAGGAAACCGTAACATACTGTGAGCGGGCGCTGGAAGATGGCGTATCCTTGGAGGCGGAATATGTGCGTGTTAATGGGGGATACCGTTATTTGGGACTGCCGCGGGAAAGAGTGTTTGACCAGCTTTGCAGATCTATGGAAATTCTGCTAAACAAAGCGGAGAAAGAGAACATATGTATCCTGATCGGACCGGAAGACTGGGACACAACGAACGTTTTAGACGGCTGCCACCAGACGGCGTCACTTTTTGAAAAATTTCAAAGCCCTTATTTGAAAATCCAGCTGAACGGCAATCTGTTTTTAGAGGGAAAAGAGCCTGCGGCTTGGTACAGGCATTTGTTCGGAGGCAATATAAAGGCAATGGGAGTGCGGCTGCAGGCAGAAGAAT